>Ga0302286_10000365_pt1 | contig 36988 bp, 23 predicted proteins | sample III_Fen_E2_3_FD_198765 | JGI IMG/M metagenome (GOLD analysis project Ga0302286, IMG submission 198765) | Peat permafrost microbial communities from Stordalen Mire near Abisko, Sweden - III_Fen_E2_3 | ecosystem: Environmental > Terrestrial > Soil > Wetlands > Permafrost | place: Sweden: Abisko...
AACAAACAGGGCAGTCCCAATTTCAACAGCAGAAGCACCTGCAATCATAAATTCAAGAGCATCGGAAGCACTCATAATTCCCCCCATTCCTATAACGGGAACCTTTACTGCATTATAAACCTGCCAAACCATCCGCAACGCAACCGGTTTTATGGCCGGGCCTGATAACCCACCGGTAATTGTAGATAATACAGGTCGCCTAGTTTCTGAATTAACAGCCATTCCCAATAACGTATTGATAAGCGAAACAGCATCAGCTCCCTGTGCTTCTACAGCTTTTGCGATATCTGAAATACTTGTCACATTGGGTGATAGTTTAACTATCAATGTTTTATGATATACTTTTCGAACTGCTTTTACAACAGCTTCAGCCGATTGACTACTTATCCCAAAAGCCATACCACCTTCTTTAACATTCGGACAGCTGATGTTTAATTCAATTGCAGGAATTTTATCCAATTCATTCAATCGTTCTGCCAACATGATGTAATCATCAATTATTGAGCCATTTGCATTAACTATTATTTGAGTATCAATATCTTTTATCTGTGGATATATATTCGCAATAAAGTTATCTACTCCCTTATTCTGAAGCCCCACGGCATTCAACATTCCCGAAGGAGTTTCAGCCATTCGTGGATAAGGATTGCCTTCACGAGGCTTTAAGGTTGTTCCCTTGACCACAATACCCCCAAGTGTAGATAAATCGATAAAATCGGCTATTTCGCTGCCAAAACCGCAGGTCCCGGATGCCGTTAATACCGGATTTTTTAAATCCAATTCATGTATTTTAATTCCAAGATTTACCATTTCAGATCATTTACATTAAACACAGGTCCATCACTGCAAACACATTTATGTCCTTCTTTCGTATCTTCAACACAACATAAACAAGCCCCAAATCCGCAAGCCATCATGTTTTCAAGAGATACTTCACAAAAAATATTCTTTGCCATCGCTGCTTTACCAATAGCTTTCATCATTGGATTGGGGCCACAGGTATAAACCTTGGTATAGCAATCCAATTGATCCGTAAATACCGTATGATTGGTAACAAAGCCCTTCTCTCCAAGAGAACCGTCTTCTGTTGTAAAGAAAAAGCGACCAAAAGAGGAATAGTCCGAAACATCAATATGATCAGAAGCAGATCTGGCTCCGATTAACACCGAAATATTTTCAGGAGGTAATCCACAGATTTTTGCAAGAAATAGCATCGGTGCTACACCACTACCTCCTCCAATAAGCAAAATCCGATCACTTTTTGCGGGCAAGGTAAAGGATTTTCCAAGCGGAAAGATTGCATTGATATTTTGATTAACCGAAGCTTCTGTTAATTTTTTAGATCCGCGCCCCAGAATTTTGACCAATAAAGAAATAGTGTTATTCGTGTAGTCAACATCAAGAATCGAAAATGGACGGCGCAAAAATACCTCTGAAGAATCCTTGATTCTTACATTGATAAACTGACCTGGATAAATATCAGAAATGGGATCTGAAGATTGAAGTAAAAGTCTAAAACTATTGTTATTAAGTTGCTTATTTTCAAGCAATAGAAAATCATTTGCCGTTTTTTTCATGAACCTGAATTTGCCGGCAAAGATAGTTGAAAAATCTTACCTCGAAGGATTATAAACTTTAAATGTTTGGTCTTTAAAAAAAACAACCAGTCGTTCTATAGGCTTTTCTGAACTAAAAAACTGATCCTGAAGAATATTATCATTAGTTGAATTTTTCTCTGAAACTGGAGGAATATGAATATCCTTCATTTCTGGCCTTGAAGCTTCATGAACCATTGGTTTTTCTTCAATTTTTTGTATGGGCTTCTCCCACATTACTTCTTCTGGTTTTTCTGAATTAACTGAATTCACCACAGGATTTGACACTGGAACAGGCGGCTGATCAAATAAAGTTCTGGCCGTAATAGTTGATGTCGTTGGTGCTGATAAGGAATCGATCATATTGCCAGTACCCAATACCAGCCATTTGGCATTTAGTTCCGGATATATCTGGAGCATCTTTTCGATAAACTGAAAACTTGGTTTATTTCTTCCTTTTAGCACATGAGTCACATTCGACCGCTGCACATCTATTGAATCAGCAAGCTCAGAAGGGGAGATCCCTTTATATTCCATGAATTTTCGAATTCTCGCTTCCATACAAATGTAAATATTACAATGCACAAATGTAATGAATTAATTCCGTTCCGTAATTCACATTTAGACATTTCCCGATGTTACATTTGTATCATTCAGTCTTTAAAACAGGTTGTTTTTACCGAATATTTATTTAACAAGTACTTTTAATGAAACGATTAAAAAATTGATTTTATGATGTTTAAATGCATAAAATACTATATACTAGCACATTAATTAACAATCGTAAACAAATAATCAAATTAACACATTAAATAAAGTGGCTTAATCTGTTAATTATCAATTGTTTATAATTGAATATATAATCGAAATTTCAAGCTTCCTTTTAGTCTGTAATTGATGTTTATAATTATATATTTTAGTTATGAATTAGTAAATATTCATTGTTTAGATTTGTATGGATCATGCATGTTTACAAAAATAATTTACAAAATACATTAATTTACAATTGTATTTTGTAAATTACACAATGTGGATGATATGGATTCCATATTTAATAACATTTAAGATCTATTTATCTTTTATTATAGAGGCAAAAATTCGTGCTCCCATATTTTGAACAGTGAAAAAATCTAAAAATTGCTTCTCCTAATTTTCACCACCCACCTACTTTGTTCTTCTGAATATCACCTTTAGGATTTGTTCGTTAATTCTTGATTTAACTGAAAATTTGTGGGATATTCCCCACACTTCATCAGTCAATCTTCAAATATCGATTTCTAAAGCAGTTAAAAATTGACCTCTTCGGCTACAGCTAATTTATTTTCAACAAGATATAACACCAACATCAAGGTTTTATCCGATTCTGATTTTGTGTCAAATAGATTAAAAATTCTTAAATGAGTAAAAAATTGGGGAATTGGTCTGGAAAAAGATTAGAAAAGACTATTTTTCATTTTGAATAAAACTGATAATTATGAGAGGCATCCCATCTTCTTTTTTGCTGGTGTTTTTTGCATTAATATTTTTGATTGAATCCATCTCCTACTTTGGACTTCGAAAACTGATCAACCATTTAGCAAAAAGATATAAAACCATACTTTGTTCGTTCTATCTAATTATTAGTGCAGGCATATATGCATGGACATGCTATTTTTTTTCGCATCCCGAAATTTCCACACAAAGTCAGGACTATTCATTGTTTCTTATTACTACGACGCTAACCGTTTTAAATCTCATTCCCAAATTCTTCTTTTCCCTGATGACATTATTCTCCTGGATACTTAAAAAATTTACAAGCACACATCTCCAGATGATTATATTAAGCGGGGCTTCGATAATTAGTTTAGGTATTTTTTGCACTATATTATCCGGAACGATATGGGGAAAATCGGATATTAATATTGATAAGGAAGAATTGTATCTCAATGATTTGCCGTTACAGCTTGATGGAATAAAAATCGTTCAACTTTCAGACATTCATCTCGGTAGTTGCAATAAAAATCCACAACTATTAATTAGAACACAGAAGTTAATTGATAAAATACAACCCGATTTTTTGATGTTTACTGGAGATTTAGTTAATAATTTCGGGAAAGAGATTCTCGAATTTGAACCTTATCTTAAGGCACTTTCAGCTAAATATGGGAAATATGCCATTGTTGGGAATCATGATTATGGAGATTACTCCAATTGGCATGACTCTATTAGTAAATTGAAAAACAGAGTTTTAATACAAACTAAATTAACAAAATCAGGATTTAATATTTTGTTAAATAAATGGACTAAAGTATCAATTAAAGACACTTCGATCTATATCATAGGTGTTGAAAATTGGGGGCATCCTCCATTTCCGCAATATGCCCGATTAGATCTGGCAACCGATAGTCTTCCCAAAAATTCATTCAAAATATTGTTGTCTCATGATCCGGCATACTGGGAATCTAAAGTTGTTACTGAAACAGATATTCCATTAACACTTTCAGGACACACCCACGGAGGTCAATTTGGAATTAAAATCGCCGGTATTGAATTTAGTCCTCTTTATTTATACCAGAAAAAATGGGGCGGCTTATATAAATATGAAAATCAATACCTCTATGTTAACCGAGGATTAGGCTCCATTGGATTTTGGGGACGAATTGATATGAGACCGGAAATAACGGTATTGACTTTACACCGGACTAAAAGCCATTAAAATCAACCGAGAATAATAGATTATATTGTAAATCATGATAATCAGGACGATATATTGATCGAAACCCTATTTGAATCGGTGCAAAGAAACGCAGAAGATGTAAATCTGAGATTAATTCAATACCTACCGATTTTAAATCAGCCTCTCTGAAATTAGGATGAATAACTCCATTTTTATCCATCACTGGAGCAGAAAACCATGCATAATCATAAAATAATGAAGATTTTATTCGTTTTACATATGCTAATTTTCCTAAACTAAAATCTGGATAGCTAATTGGAAACTTATAATCGATAGCAAATGAATAAAGTTTGTTTGCCTGATAACTTTGAAATCCACGAGGAAACCTGACATAATTAGAAAAGCTATAAAGCTGAGTAAAGCTTTTTCCCTGATATGCATCATATATTTTAAACCCGGCATTTTTAAAAAAACCGGGTAAATATATTACCGATTGAATTCCATATAAAGAGCCTAAATCATTGCCTGATAAAGGAGTATGCCTATATATTAGATCGAATTGCTGCCCCCATTTGGGCATTATATTTTGGCCAGATTGATGCAAAAAATTATAAAAGTAAATCCGGTAATCAAAAGCATGATAATTACCGGAATAGAATCCTGATGGAACTGATGTCGCATTACTCATCTGATTAAACGTATATTTTAGTTCCGGATATAAGCCTCTGGAATATTTTCCTCTGGAAAAATTAAGCGGTAACCGAACATCTAAATCTGCTGTAAATTCATTCCATACCAATCGTTTCAATACAGTATCTCTTTTTATGATTTGGTTATTCTGATTCACCGTATTCTCAATCTGATAATAACTCGAAGCTTCATTGCCTATTGATAAATTTGTACTAAACTCCGGAAATAAACCGGAATAAGTAAACTCTAGCTTATAACGTCCGGTTCGGTCTTCAACATTATAATCATAACCTAAACTTGTAGATGCTGTTCCCAGTTTATTCTGTGAAAAGACAGAAACACCTGGTCTTATTTCATTGTTATTTACATCGATATAAGCAGGTGCCCAACTATGAATATTTAATAGATGTCCAAGTTTTGAATACTTTTTTGAGGTAAAAAAAACAGAATCTGCATTAGAAAAATCAGGCACTCCAATTTCCTGAACAGCAATATTATGAGCCAAAGAATCTGTTGCCAATTGTAAACTATTCTCTTGATTTACAGTACCTATACCCTGAATGTTTATTGTCGAAAGCTGATATCCGGAGGATGTATAATTACTAAAAAGTAGCTGTTTCCCTGATGGAGAAATAGCAGGATAATCTGCACCAAAAGGAACAGATGCAACCCTAAATATTTTACCATGCGAATCCAATAGATACAGATTATCAATCCCTGAAAAATCAGAAGAAAAGAATATCCGATTATTGGAGTAAACAGGATTTTTCAGGTTCGCAAAAGTATAATCGGTCAATTGACTTATCTGTTTCGTTTTCAAATCAAAAGATGACAAACATTTTCCTTTCGGCGACAAACAAACGGCATAAATTCGTTCTCCTTTTTCGTCCCAGCACGGAGTAAAGAAATATTGATTATCCGGAGTATTGAAGCGTCCGATTAAGTGCCCGGTCTCTAAGTTAAAAATGGAAATGAAAAAATTATTGGCCTTATCAATCTCAACAGCAGCAAAAGAACTTAAATCCGGAGATATTACGGGACTAAACAATTTATTATCAGGCTTTAACTCATGGATTAATTTGTTCTCCATATTGTAAATCATGATCACAGAACAATCAGCATGAGTCCACCGAATATTAGCTTGCTGTTCTGCCCAAATGACCAGATTATCTCTCATTGAAACCGATTCCTTAAAGACTGTTCCCGGAGTATAAATTACTTTTTCTGTTTTATCAGGATTAATTAGCACAAAACGGCCAATATCATCAATTGATGTGCGATAGGCAAAGATTAAAGAATCGTGATAGAATTCGGGATATATATATTCGACGTAATTTTTACGTCTGGGAGAAACAACTGAACATGAATCGATTACTCTATCTTTAAGTTTTCTCTCCCATTCTATTTTCAGACCATCAAACACCTCAGCGTAATACTTCGAGATGGATTTTCCTGTCGATTTTTTCATTTCCGAATTCAAAGGAGTAAGTGAGAAAGGCTGTTTTCCAACCCGTGCCAGAGACTTGGTCCAAATATCTGTACCATACTTCTCCCGACTTTTTCCGACCATCAAATATCCAAGTTCATAATAAGTTGGAACATAATCCTTATAAGACCCGAGATATGATTTATCATAAGAATATTTGCCTTTTTCTATTACCTGAGCCCGATAATCCATGCTAAACGAAGCCATTCGCCCTCTCCCACTTTTTGAAAGAGCTGTTTCTGTCACAACAGCATCACCTTCCAAAAACCATAATGGCAAATAAGCACCAACCGTAATGGCAGCAGCATGTTCCCCTAAAATTATTTTTAATAAACCAGGCAGTTCACTCTGAACTTTATCCATCTGAACTAAATGTCTAAATTCGTGAAGTGCCAATTGTTCTAACCAATCTTGAGCATAGATTTGCTGATGAGGAGTTGTAAATAATTCCATGCGTTTAGGTGCCCATGCCATCAAACCATTCGATTCGACCGTACGGGTATGAAGAACAACGGAAACCTTCTTTGGACTATGGGCTAACGATTTAGAACCATAATCATAAACCTTGCCGAGTACATAGGATATTCGTTGTGCTTGTTTTTCAAATTCTTCAGGATAGATGATCTGAAAATTAACGTTATTAATCTGTCGCCATTTTATTCTTGCAGGATCTTGTCCTGTCTGAAAGTATTGTGCCTTCAAGTTATTTGCAAAAAAAAATGTAAGTATAATCAGGATTAAATTTTTATTCATTGTCAGTTATAATTAGAACTCACTCCTATTCTTTCACTCCGTATTTTTATAATTTTCACAGAATTTAAAACTAATGATTTTATTTCATCCGAAAACAATTTGTTTTAATGTCTCATTAGCCCAAGTTTGTTAATTTTGGATTTTTATTAAAATCTGACTTAAATTGGAAATTAGTTTCGATCATAGCTTTGCAGGACTTTTTGTTTTGTTATCTGTTGCAGCAAGTGCTGTAATTTGTTATTTCCTGTATTTCTGGAAATCAAAGGATTCAAGCCTTTCAAAGATTCAAAAAATAGTTCTTTCCACCTTTCGTTTTTTAACGCTATTGCTCCTTTTCTTATTTCTCCTTTCCCCTGTAATGCAGCGAAATAAAAAGGTTAAGCAGTTACCCATACTGGCTGTTGCTATTGATAATTCACAATCAGTAAAGTCTTTTGGTGAAGCGTTTACTGAATTCACAAAAAAAATACGAACCCGCTTTTCGGATGATTATCTATTAGAGTTCTGGACCTTTGGGGAAAAAGTAAAACCTACCGATTCGATTACCGGTAATGAACGAAAATCGGATTACGGGCAACTTATTAAATCAGTAAAGAGCAACTATATAAACAAGAATATTGGAGCTTTAGTCATATTGGGTGATGGCATTTACAACCAAGGACAAAATCCGGAAAACATTGCTTCGGGATTAAAATTTCCGGTATATACAATTGGAGTTGGAGATACTACCCACAAAACGGATGCATTAATCAAAAATGTAAGGACAAATAAAACAGCTTTTTTAAAGAATAAATTTCCTGTTGAAATTGAATTGAACTTTTCGAAACTAAAAAATAAGATCGCATACCTCGAAATAGAAAACGATGGTAAATCGGTTTTTTCAAACACCATTTCAATAACCTCCGAGGATTTTTTCAAACTTGAATTTGTAAATATTGAAGCTGCAAAACCAGGTTTGCAACATTATAAAATCCGGTTGAAAGCTCTTGACGGAGAAGTAAATTTATCAAACAATGAGGCTGAATTCGTAATTCAGGTTATTGAAAACAAACAAAAAATACTGATGTTAAGTGATGGTCCACATCCGGACCTTGGAGCTATTCGTAACAGTATCAATAAACTACAAAATTATGAAGTAAAACTATCAGCCAGTATCGAATCGGACAGTTTATCGTCTTATAGCCTGATCATATTGAATCAGTTACCTTCGGAAAAGAACGTTTCCAGTAAATTACTGGAGAAAATAAAAGCAACAAGAATCCCTGTTTTATTTTTGGTTGGCCCCAATACCTTAATTGAGCAACTGAATAATCTGGACATGGGATTAAAAATCGCTACCAGCAAAAATACGGAAGAAGTTCAAGCCTTTTTCGATCCTAATTTTTCACTTTTTACACTTTCGGACGAAACCAAACAGGTTCTAAAAACAGCATCTCCATTAATTGCACCTTTTGGAAATACGGAACTATCACCAACATTGCAAAACACTGCATTCCAAAGCATTAAAAACATTCAAACATCGAAAACAATGTTGGCTTTTGGAACCCAAAACGGAAGAAAAACCGGTTATATTATCGGGGATGGACTATGGCGTTGGAGACTATATGATTATCAGGAAAATGGTAACCACAATGCATTTAACGAATTCATCCAAAAGATCGTGCAATATCTTTCGCTACACGAAAATGAAGACAATTTTAATGTTTACCATCCAGCCATTTACCAGGAAACCGACAAAATTGAATTAACAGCCGAACTATATAACGACAGTTACGAACTAGTTAATACGCCAGATGTCAACATTCGGATTCTGGATGATAGCCTTCGCGAGCTTAAATTTCAGTTTGATCGGAGTAATGATTTTTATAAACTAGATGCTGGAAATTTGCATTCAGGAGATTATACGTTTGAAGCAGAAACAACTCTGGGCAATCAACATTTTACTGAAAAAGGTAATTTCAGCATTCAGAAGAGCGATATTGAAACTCAGGATATGCAAGCTAATTTTGGAACATTATATCAATTATCGAAACAAACTGGCGGAAAATTTTGTTTTTTTGAAAAAAATGGCACACTCCTTGATAGCCTCAGTAACAACCAACAACTTAAGATTAAACGATATAAACAAACTATACAATCAGAATGGATTAACTTGAAATTATTGTTTTTTCTGATCATTATATTGTTGGGTGCGGAATGGTTTTTCAGAAAATACTGGGGAATTTATTAATCATGAAGAAGATGCAATTATTCAAAATAGCTTTATATAGTATACTACTATTTTCTATTTCCGAAATTATCCTGGTTTCGTGCAAAAGTAACTATGTAATTTTAAACATTGAAAACAAAAAGGCTCCCCAAAACGAACTTCCCAATGATATTCAAAGCATTACCATACTTAATCGCAGCATAAATAAACAATTTTTGAATCATCGGGAAGATTCCCTACAGATGTATTTCTATCGTAAAGGGTATCAGTTATCGACAACAGTATTAGACAGCACCGCTGCTGATACAACGATTCAGGCACTGGCTCAGCTATTGTTTGAATCCGGACGATACGATGTTGTTGTTCCGAAAAATAGAAATATCAGAAGAAAAATATCCTATAATTTAGTTCCGGATACATTGACCCCTGATACAGTAAAGAAAATATGCGATGATTATAATACAGACGCTTTGTTAGTAATGGAGAAATTCGCCACGAAAACCATGGCCGATTATACCTCCGAAAGAATTAAAAATGATTATTCTATTTCCGGCACATCCCATTACGCATCACTTGATCTTAAATATGATGCTTTATTCAGGGTATATAAACCCGGGCATAAAACGTTTATCAAAGAAATAAAACTCTCAGATACAATTTATTGGGAAAGTGCAGATTATTCGCAGGAAAGACTATTCCAAAAGTTGCCAACAATTAAGCAGGCTCTGATTAGTGCAGGAATTAAAGTTGCTCTTGATCTGGATTCTCAACTTTCACCCGGATGGATTCAGGAAAAAAGAGGGTATTTTCTGATCCAACACAAGAATGATCAGGGACAGTCTTTTATGAACGAAAACAATATCACTGAAGCGGCCAAATACTGGACAGAAATGAGTCAGTCAAAAAAGAAAAAGGTGCGAAGTATGGCTGAATTTAACCTGGCTTTAGCGAGTGAGTTAAACGGAGATATTGACAAAGCTATTGAATGGGGTGTGAAATCTTACTATTCGTTCTACCGGGTTCAAACAGAAAATTATCTTAAAAAGCTTAACGCAAAGAAAAAATAATACTAAAAAACGACTGACATGAAACAACGATCAAAATTGTTTTGTCTTGTTTTATTGTTGAGCTTAATAAGCTCCTGTGTAAGTTATGAACGCATAACCATTGAGGTTTTTAAACCCGCCAAATATTCATTGCCTCCGGATGTCCATAAAATAGCCCTTATTTCAAGAAATCTGAAGTATACTAAAGACACCTTACAAAATTACCAGAATAAGAACCATCGGCTGATAAAAGACCGGATTTGGGCAAATTCCGACAGCATGGCAATCCCAATCTGCATGGACAGTCTTGCTTTTCAATTGCGATCTCAAAATCGGATTGATAGTGTTATTCTACTACCAATTAATACATATCAACGAGTAAGAGCCAATGAAATCAGACCAGCAAATATGGAATGGTACAAAAAAGTTTCGAGGGCAACAAGAGCCGATGGACTGGTTTTGCTTGATATGTTCTCTTGTTTTTATAGTCAGGAAACGAATTACTCTGCTCCTACCGCAAAGGTCGTAACATCCAATATCTGGTCTTTTTATGATGCAAATCAACAGAAGATAACTGATCGGTTTATTCAAATTGATACTCTGTATTGGAATCGAACTGATGAAGATGGAAATGTAATAAACAAGAACATTCCGGATAAAAAAGAAGCTATTGGTCTTGCTGCAGGAGTCATTGGAAAAAACTATTCAAAACATATCACTCCTTCCTGGAATATGGTATTTCGGAATATGATGATATCAAAAGAAGCCGAGGCCAAAAAAGCTTTCAATCTGGCAAAAAATGGAGAATGGGACAAGGCCTCCGCTATCTGGCAAAAATATACGGAAAGTAAAAATAAAAAACTCAAAATCATCGGGTTATACAATCTCGCTCTGGCACATGAAATGAATGGAGAAATTGAACAAGCGATTGAGCTAACTGACTTGGCTGCCCAAATAAGCTCCGGATTATTCTTATCTTCTGAAAATGAAGCAATACGTAAATACTCGATAGTCCTATATCAGCGAAAGAATGAAATCCAAAAACTGAATTTGCAATATGAAGCTCACTAAAAAACTACTTTTATTATCTCTGTTCTTTGGTAGTCTTACCTCATGTTTAATCACAGACTACACCCGTACCTTTCAGGTCGAAATCATGAAACCTGCAATTCTGAACATCCCAAAGGAGGTAAAAACAATAGCTATTGTCGACCAAAGTAATCAACCTATTGATGCATTAAAATTTATTAACATTGATGAAACTAAAAAAATCAATAACCTCAAAATAAAAGATCCGGGTGTCTCAGAAATAACACTCGAAGCATTAAGTAACTTTCTTATTGAAAATAAATATTTTGCGAATGTCATAAATTATAAAACCAGCTTGGATTCCATATGGATTTTATCTAATGCACCAAGCACTTCTGAATTGTTCGAGAAGACAAAATCAGATATGTGCATACTTCTTAAAGACTTTCATCTAAATCATCTTGCCATGAATATTGGTGATTATAGCGTACAAGCTAACGCACATCTTGTTTGGGATATAATATCAAAATCGGATAGCACATACTACACATACAATCAACAAGATACGTTAATTTACACGATAGAACAGTTTCCGCAATACTTTAACGGTAAAAATGGTTTATCCAGAATGGCCATTAATTCATCAGAATATCTTGGGAACTATTTTGGTTCCAGAATAATACCTTCATGGCTAACTGTTGAAAGACTTTATTACCAATCAAAGAATCAACGCATGCTTATGGCCGAAAAATATGCAATGAACAATGACTGGCTTAAAGCTGCTGAATTGTGGAGAAAAGAAATAAACAATAAAAATAAGACGATTGCAGCCAAAGCATGCTACAATATGGCATTAGCCTGTGAAATGGAAGGAAGGCTTGATCCTGCTATCGATTGGCTGGTTCAATCGTACTCAGTTTTGACTAAATACAATAAGGAACATCAGGCTAATTGTCAACGATATATCAACGTGCTGGCACTTCGAAAAAAAGAAATCGAAAAACTGGAAAGACAAGTCAGAAGTGAAAAAGATTAACACTAAAACAACCTAATAACAAGAAACCCCGAATTGAAAAATTCAGGGTTTTATTCTATCTCCGGTATTCAATTTTTTACTTCTGAACCTGTTCCATCTTATTTTGATAGAAAAATGGCCCTTTTTTCAACGCAAGAACAACCAGAACGATACCCGTCAAAACAAATGGAATACTTAAAATTTGCCCCATATTCAGGCTCATTCCTGCTTCAAAAGCTTCCTGATCTTCTTTTATGAATTCAATAAAAAAACGAGCACTAAAAACCATGATGAAAAACACACCAAAAATCAACCCCTGGTAGTCTTTAGCTTTTGTTTTCCAGTACATATAAAGCATTACTCCAAAAGTAAACAGGTATGATAACGATTCGTAAAGCTGCGTTGGATGCTTGGCTACTGTTTCATGATTACGCTCGAAAATAAATCCCCAGGGAAGTGTTGTTTGAACTCCATAAATTTCGGAGTTCATCAGGTTACCCAGACGAATTAAAGCAGCCACCAAAGCTGTAGGAACGACTACACGATCCAAAACCCAAAGCAGCGATCGTTTTGAAATTCGTTTACTCCAAATTGTAAGGGCGATTAATATTCCTAATACACCGCCATGACTGGCAAGTCCGCCCTGCCAAACGAACAGGATCTCAATTGGATGCTGGGAATAATAGTTCCAACCATAAAAAAGAACATGACCAAGACGAGCACCAACAACGGTAGCGACAATCAGATATATGAATAAGCTTTCAAGCCACTTAAGATTCTCTTGTTCGTGCTTGAACATTTTTTCCACATGGTTATATCCAAAAAGGAAACCAATAGCGAAAAACATTCCATACCAACGAACATGTAGTGATCCTAATGAAAAAATTTCAGGGCTGGCATTCCAATGTATAAAAGAAAGAACATCCATATAATTGATATTTAATTATTTAGACCTCAAGAATTGATGCAAACAAAAAGAAAGAACACGAAATAAGAAGCAATCTATAGGTATTGTTTCTTATTTCGTATTCAGAATTTATTCTTTTTTAGTCAACCAGATCTTTACCGTGACACGATTTAAATTTTTTACCACTTCCACAAGGACAAGGATCATTGCGCCCTACCCTTTTTTCAACCCGAACAGGTTGTATATGTTGTGGCTCCTGAGGTACATCAGGTCGATTTGCAGAAGAGCTACTGGTAATTTCTGATTTTGAGGTCGACAATTTACTCAAATCAAGTCCTTTGCGTTCCTGTGCTTCTCGTACCGGCTGAGGATCAGTCATTGGAATATGACCTTTTGCAAGAATCGAAACAATCTGCTTATTCACCTTATTGATCATCACTTTGAACAAGTTGAAAGATTCAAATTTATAGATCAATAACGGATCCTTTTGTTCGTAGGTAGCATTCTGCACAGATTGTTTCAAGTCATCCATTTCTCGCAACTGTTCTTTCCAGGCTTCATCAATTGTTGACAGAACGGTTTGTTTCTGATAGGATTTAACCAACTCTTTACCTTGGTTTTTATATGCTTTCTCCAGATTTGTAATAATCTGGAAAATATGTTTTCCGTCGGAAATCGGCACTACAATATTCTGGTACATGTGCGACTGGTTCTCGAACACATCACGAATAACAGGATATGCCTGATTTGCAATAACCTCAGTTCTTCTCGCATAAGTTGCAACAACCTCGTGATAAACTTTTTCAACCAGCTCATTAGCATTCATTCTCATAAAATCCTGATCTGTAACCGGAGATTCAATTGACATCAAACGAATCAGTTCCAGATTGAATTCTTCAAACAAATTGTCAGGCTGATATTCTACGACTAAACTTTCAATCACATCATACATGGTATTCAGGATATCAACTTCCAAACGATCGCCAAACAAAGCATGACGGCGTTTTTTGTAGATAACTTCACGCTGAGAGTTCATCACATCATCGTATTCGAGCAAGCGTTTACGAATACCAAAGTTATTTTCTTCAACCTTTTTCTGGGCACGTTCAATCGACTTGGTAATCATAGAATGCTGAATCATTTCGCCTTCTTTCAAGCCAATTCGATCCATAATGCCAGTAATTCGGTCTGAACCAAACAAACGCATCAAATCGTCTTCCAGAGACACAAAAAACTGAGAAGAACCCGGATCTCCCTGACGACCTGAACGTCCACGCAACTGTCGGTCAACACGCCGTGATTCATGACGTTCTGTACCAATAATAGCTAAACCTCCAAGTTCCTTAACTTCAGCAGTTAATTTAATATCGGTACCACGACCGGCCATATTGGTCGCAATAGTCACCATGCCAGATATACCGGCATCAGCAACAATCTCTGCCTCACGGGCATGCATCTTAGCATTCAACACATTGTGCTTAATACCACGCATTTTCAGATAACGGCTCAATAATTCCGAAATCTCTACGGAAGTTGTACCAACCAAAACTGGTCGTCCGATCTTATTTAAAGCTGCAATTTCCTCAATAACAGCATTATATTTTTCTCTTTTTGTTTTATAAACCAAGTCCTCACGGTCAGCACGGATAACTTTCCTATTGGTTGGAATTACCACAACATCCAATTTATAGATGTCCCACAATTCACCTGCTTCTGTTTCGGCAGTACCAGTCATTCCTGCAAGTTTGTGGTACATACGGAAGTAATTCTGGAGAGTAATTGTTGCAAAAGTCTGTGTTGCAGCTTCCACTTTAACATGTTCCTTAGCTTCAATAGCCTGATGTAAACCATCAGAATAACGACGGCCTTCCATAATACGACCAGTCTGCTCATCCACGATCTTTACTTTGTTCTCGATCACCACATATTCCACATCTTTTTCAAACATGGCATAAGCTTTCAACAGCTGGTTAATGGTATGAACTCGTTCTGATCGTACAGAATAATTGGTTAGAAGTTCATCCTTTTTCTCAATAACCTGTTCTTTTGTCAGACTTTTATTTGACTCAATTTCAGCTATTTCAGAACCAACATCAGGCAAAATGAACGACGATTGATCGTCTAAATCTCCGGATATCAAATCAATACCTTTATCGGTCATTTCAACCGAGTTCATTTTTTCATCAATAACAAAAAATAGAGGATCTGTAATTATATGCATGAGCTTATTATTGTCCTGCATATGGTAATTCTCTACTTTAGTCATCATGGCCTTAATTCCTTCTTCGCTAAGGAATTTGATAAGAGCCTTATTTTTAGGTAATCCCTTCTGAGCGCGTAGAAGTAATATGGAACCAGCTTCTTTTTCATCTTTGGTAGCATTCGGATTATTTAAAATCCGCTTAGCATCCGAAAGACACTGATTAACCAGATTACGCTGTGCAGCATAAAGTTTCTCTACTTTTGGTTTTAATTCCTCAAATTTCTGAATTTCACCTTTAGGAATTGGACCTGAAATAATCAAAGGTGTTCGTGCATCGTCAATTAATACCGAATCGACCTCATCCACGATTGAATAATGATGTTTACGTTGAACCAGATCTGTAGGTGTTATTGCCATATTGTCGCGCAGATAATCAAAACCGAATTCATTATTCGTTCCATAAGTTATATCCGCAAGGTAAGCACTACGACGACCATCTGAATTTGGCTGGTGTTTATCAATACAATCTACACTTAGTCCATGGAATTCATAAATTGGCCCCATCCATTCCGAGTCACGTTTCGACAAATAGTCGTTCACCGTAACCAGATGAACACCACGTCCGGTAAGTGCATTAAGGAATACAGCCAGAGTAGCCACCAGAGTTTTTCCTTCTCCGGTTCCCATTTCAGCAACTTTTCCCTGATGCAAAACGATTCCTCCAATAAGCTGAACATCGTAATGAACCATGTCCCAAGTTACCTGACTCCCACCAGCAAGCCATTTATTGAACCAAACGGCGTTTTCACCTTCAATGACAATACTACTTCGTGCAGCAGCCAAATTCCGGTCAAAGTCACTGGCTTTTACAATAACGCGTTCATTTTCAGAAAACAATTTTGCAGTTGCCTTTACAATTGAAAATGCAATTGGAAGAATTTCACTTAAAACAGCTTCAAGCTTATCATCTATTTTTTCTTCCAGTTTATCAATCTCTTGATATATCTTTTCACTTTCCTGAATATCAACGGTTTCGACAAGCTCTTTCAACTCATTTATACGATCTTCTTCCGGTTTTATACGTTCCCGGATAAGCTCTTTTAAGCGGGCTGACTCAGCTCTTAACTCATCGTTAGACAGAAGTTTAATGCGTTCGTATTCTTTCTTTATAGTTTCAAGGATCGGAGCTATTTCTGCCATGTCCTTATCTGCTTTGGAGCCAAGAAACTTGCCTAAAATTTTATTTATAAATGCCATTATCCTAATATTAATTGATCAAAATTTTACAGTTGCAAATGTAGTTATATTGTTGAAATCTCGAATTGGTTTTTTACGATTATCATGCCATCGAAAAAAACTGAATTTGATCGGTCAGAATTACCTTTTTAACACAACAAACTGCCAATAAATCAGGAAAAATGCGAAAGGCAATCTTTCATTCATGCCAAATTAGGAAGAAACCAGACAATCGAAATATTAAATATTGATCTACTTTTGCATTAAAATTAACAGAATATGATGTCTGAATTCTTAACTCATTGCTTTGTTTGTGGTAAAGAGATTGATCCCAAAAACACACAAAAAAACAAGCAGCTCAATCTTCCGGTATGTACTGCCTGCCAGGGAACAGATCAGGAAAAAGATGCAATAGAAAAGCATTTGGAAGATTTGGCTGAAGGCTTTGTCTGTGGCTGTATATAGAAAGAGGTCAAAGGGTTACCCCGATGACCTATGCCATACAATCATTTCTGTTTCTGAATATCGAAAAGTTGATTACGATCAATAAATCAAATGTTTATACCCGTCATTCAACAAATCTGGCAAATAACTGGCAATCAAGCCTAAGGCATATTCGTCAGAAACGGGTTCTGTAGATATCACCTTTTGATTTCTCATTTGCTCTTGATTCAACACCGCAGATGAAATTTGTGAAGGAACTTCCCGCATCGAATTCTTAATCTCTTTTATTCCAAAACCTGATATGGTTGAGACATACATAACTTCAAAAAATCCAGACCTGACAATAAAATTCTTTTTATCCCCTTCTTTTTGAAATAATATGGTAACCAATTTTTGTGGATCGATATAGCTAAGAGTCCACACCTTTTCTACACCTCGTTCCTGAGATATATTCTCCACGGGCTTAATTTCATAGTTTCCTTCTGAATTCGATTTCTGAGCTGCAATAATGTTTTGTCCTGCAAATAGCAAGATTACCAACAAAAAAAAGCAATTAAATTTGTTGTTCATGGCTTTGAGATTAAATGTTTAACTTATTGTTTCCTGTTTCCTACAAATAAGACGCCCCAGAAAACAATTTGTTACAAACATTTTTTCTATTCTATAACCTGTTTCTGTATTTTTATCCAAAGAAACATGAAGTTTGACAAAATCATCAAGGACCGGTTCTCGGTTAGATCATTTACGAATCAAAAGGTTGAGCGTGAAACACAAAAACCCAAGCTGTTTAAGGAACATACGCTATTTTACCAACTACAGCACCTTTTGAGGTTTCAAAACGAACAAAATAGATACCTGGCATTTTGCCCGAAAAATTAAGAGTCATCGTATTTTGCCCGGTAATCGAGTATTGAATATTCTGTCTTTTCCCTGCCAGATCAAAAACAGTAATACTCTCCGGACAATCAATTACACTACTAGTCTGCACGTTCAAAAGCGAATTCCCGGAAAGTGGATTTGGAAAAAAGCGGGCTCCAACATGTTCGGTTTCAAATTCATCAACAGAAACCCCGTCATCAACATTACAGGCTATCAATTCCGCAAGAAGTGCTGATCCATTTTTTTCTGTATTCAGTGAATTGTAAGTGCCCCACCCGTCAGTATTTTTCAGAAAAAATGAGTTCGATCGGTCTGCCTTTCCGGATGCCTGATATATTGCTAATGTATCTCCCGGATTCAATTGCGAGATATCATAGGAAATAAAAAAAGAGCCCTCCGTTTTAACTGAATTTTTAAATGGCAAATAATTCATTGCATCGGCATAAAACTTCCGGATATCAAATTTTTCGGAATACAATAAAGCCTCTGGCTTATCAGTTCCATCGTACACATTAACATTTATGTACGAATTGGCATACGAAGCATTTGTCTTGACCTTCGCAACACCCAATGTTACCCCCTGAATATCACAACTTTTATAATTTTTAAATTGTTCTGCAAAATCAGTATATCCCAATGGATTCGATCCACTCCAATATCCCATTGGTGTTCCTTTTATTCGAATAAGTGTATGTGTATCATCATCTTTAAAATTAGTTCGTGCTATACACAGCGATTTTCCTGAATAAAGAAACATTCCGTCTAATCTTTCCACATCAGTATTTAGTGGATCTAACCAGGTTTTCAATTGATTACCTGAACCATAGTTCCAGACCAACGCAAATTTTGCGAAATAGTCATTTACGGGTTGGCTACAACTCGCATCACCTCCGGTTAACGAACCAACCAATAATTTATCCTGATCAAATAACGGGCCTCCGGATGAACCAGCTTCAGTAACCCCAGTATCCCATCGAAGAATTTTCCAAAAACCTGAAGATGCATAATTCTCGTAAGTAGAGCTTACAGCTTCATGATTGTCGATTGCTATTTTTTTTATATCACCCATCGGATGCGAAATACACATTGAAGAAGATGGTGCTTGATTCTTCCGATTCCATCCGGCCAAATAGGTTCGGTAATTATATGGAGGAGTAGTATTTAACCGTACCAGAGTATAATCAAGATCAGAATTTGATGCTTTCAACGAGCTACCAGATAAAGAGCGACTAACATCTCCATCAATCGACAAACAATATGGCGATTCGTAATTAAACAAAAATATCGAGGACTGAGCGTTAGTTTCACTACCGATACAATGATAGGCTGTTAAAACATAAGGAGTTCCATCCAGCTTGGTATTATTAATCATTGTCCCGGAACAAATCTCCTCCCCTGCAACAATTATCCGGCAAACAGCATCACGAATATTCTCTGTTCCATTTGCCAGGTCACAGTTTACATTTACGTTACACGAACCGGATATTCCTAATGGCCGGTGAGAATCAGCCATTATACCAACAAAATCATGTGCTACCTTTGCAATACAGAATTTTCCAGGAAACGAAACGTTAACCGGTTCTTCGTATTGAATCAGAATTTCATCCCCGGCAATAGGCTCAATAGCAAGAACATTGCTTTCCGAATTATTATCAGAAGTATATGCACCCTTTATAGCTCCGGTCTTTTCATTAATTAAGAACAATCGGGCCTTCGCTGGCAAGTGAAATTTTTCCAGAATGAAGTTCAACGAATAGGCTCCTTCAGACCGAATCCGCAATTGCCAAACATTTATTTCAGATGTATTGTACCATATTCCCGAATTATCAGGCGTTAACGATACATTAAACGCATGAGCAAAACGGAGTGGCTTAAGGCCCTGTGTATCTTTTGAATTATATGTTTTTTGCATCTTCTGATTATCAACACCAGGCATAACGACCAGATCACGATCACCGGAAAATGACATTAACCGCTGAATCTTAATTGGACTTCCGCCCTGTGAAATTTGTCCTTTCACAGCCAAAGGCATCAGTGAAATAATAAAAAACGCTATTTTGCAGATCGTTTTGGGATTCATGTATAATTCAAAATAAAATTCAAAACTAAGATATTATTTTACGAAGACCGCTCAAACAAAGAGCATTTATTTTGAATAGCTAACTTTATAAAAATGCAGCGAATAGATTTACATACACACACAATCAAAGATGATGGAAGTATCCAAATCTTAAATGTATTTGCACAGAACCTTCCAATAGAAGGACATGAATCTCTTTATTCAGTAGGACTACATCCCTGGCATATAGCGAGTGTAAATCCTGAGAACTGTCTTCAGCTCATTGAAGACAATGCTCAATCACCCAATATGCTTGCTATTGGAGAATGTGGGCTCGACCGTTCAATTTCAGCATCAATAGAACTCCAGAAACATTACTTCACAGAACAAATCCGGATTGCTGAAAAACATACAAAACCCATCATTATTCATTGTGTCAGAGCATATTACGACCTAATTAGCATTAAAAAACAATTAAAATCAAATCTTCCATGGATCATTCATGGTTACTCCGGAAATAAAGAAACAACCCTGAATCTGATAAAATATGGATTCTTCTTTTCTGTTGGAGAACAAATGGTCGGACATGAATCGAAACATGATATTCTTAGAATGATTCCAACCGAACGACTTTTTCTGGAAACTGATGATAACGAATACCCAATTAAAGATATGTATATACTTGCAGCACAAATTTTAAAAGTTGACGAAGAGTCACTCTCCGAAGCAATCTTCAATAATTTCAAAAGGCTTTTCGGAAATAGACAATAGGTACCACCAACGGAACTTCTCAATGGAAATGAAGATATTAAAGAACTTAAAATACACATATTTCAGTTGTTAAAACACCAGAGGAGGTTATAAAAAGTACATCAGGAAGAATAAGATTTATCCTATATTTGCCACATTGATAAAATGACATACAAACCGTAGTTTCCCTTATCATCAAAAAATAAAAAATGAAAGTATTAGATCTGAAAAAAATTCTTCAAAACCGATTTGGTGGCATCCTGATGCTCTATATGGTATTTGTATTCATCTCCATGGTTAGCCGAACGATACTATTGTTTCTGTCATTTAAAGATATCAGCTTCAATCCATTGAATATTACGTGGTCATATGGCGCCGGATTGTTTATGGATACTGTTGCATACTCTTATTTTATGATCCCTTTTATCTTGTTCGTAAGCTTCCTCCCCGACCGTTTTTATCATTCAAAAATCCATCATGGACTGGCAACTGCCGTATATTTTATAACTTTCTACATATTAATCTTCAATGGAGTTTCCGAATTTCTTTTCTGGGACGAATTCGGAATTCGTTACAATTTCATTGCAGTTGACTATCTGGTATATACGACCGAAGTGCTGGGAAACATCAAAGAATCCTATCCATTACCATTGATCATTTCAGGTATTCTCATTGCAGACATTGCATTAACGTACTTCGTTTTAAAAACAAAACTTCTAACCTATTCAAATGAGAATCACACTTCGGTCAAAAGAAGGCTATACACCGGTGGAACACTACTGCTAATACCTGTTCTATCCTTTATACTGATTAAAAACACAACTGTTGAGCTGACGAAAAACAGATACAACAACGAGTTGGCAAAAAATGGGATTCACTCACTTTTCGCTGCATTCTTAAATAATGAATTAGACTACGATACGTTTTATGCTACACAAAACCCCGAAGAAAATTTCAAACAATTACACTCGCTGTTAAAAAGCGAAAACAGTGAATATCTGAATAATGAACAGTTTGACATTCGCCGAAAAATAACGAATTCCGGAGACGAGAAACGATACAATGTTGTTCTTATCACGGTGGAGAGCTTAAGTGCAGAATTTTTAGGTTTTAAAGGAAGTAAATGTGGAAATGTTACTCCTAATCTGGATGCTCTAGCCGATAGTTCTCTTTTTTTTACCAATATGTATGCCATTGGCACCCGTACTATTTATGGGCTGGAAGCTGCCACCCTTTCGGCTCCGCCTAAGCCGGGTCAAAGTGTTATCAAACGCTCGAATAATGAAAACATGTTCTCTGTCGGACAACTTTTTAAAGAGCGTGGATACAACTTAAAGTACATCTATGGAGGCTATGGCTACTTCGACAATATGAACTATTTCTTTTCGCACAATGGATATCAAATTGTTGACAGAAGCGATCTAAAAAAGGAAGACATTACCTTTGCAAATACCTGGGGAGTCTGTGATCAGGATCTTTTTAACTGCACGCTTAAAGAATGTGATAAATCATTCGCTACTGGCAAGCCATTCCTAAGTCATGTGATGACCACATCAAACCATCGCCCATTTACATACCCGAATGGTGTGATTGATATTCCATCGCATTCGGGCCGTCCTGGAGGCATAAAATACTGTGACTTTGCTATCGGAGAGTTTATCAGAAAAGCCAGCGAAAAGCCCTGGTATAAAAATACCCTGTTTGTAATTATGGCCGACCATTGCGCCGGAAGTGCAGGTCAGGCAGAATTACCATTCATGGAATATCAAATTCCTTTCTTAATCTATAATCCAGGATTGGTTCATCCACAGCAAATCTCGAAGTTATCCAGTCAAATCGACATCGGGCCAACAATACTTGGTGTTCTGAATTGGTCATACACCAGCAAGTTCTTTGGGAAAGACATCCTAAAGATGAAACCGGAAGAAGAGCGCGCATTTATTTCGAACTACCAAAAACTGGGTTACATTAAAAACGACAAATTGACCATTCTAAGTCCACAACAAAAAATCACCAATTACCGAATTAACCCTCAAAGCGGAGAAATGAAGCTTGAGCAGGCCGATCCGGAAATGCAGAAAGAGACAATAATCTACTATCAATCGGCCAACTACGTTTACAAGAACAAGCTTAACAAATGGGATTAAAAAATTTCCGAAATGGCGATGATTATAAGCCTGTTGCATTAAAGGGTCTACTCCTGATTTGTTTCTTTTTCCTGTATTCGGTTTTGCTGGCTGAAACCAAAACAGATACGCTGATTTACAAGGCATGGAGAGATACTGTTCGACTCGAAAAAGCTCAGATTTTCGTTATCGATTCTAATTATTCATTGGTATATAACAAGTCCAAATCCTTTCAGTTTTTTAAATATATTCCATCAGATTTGGTCAATTTAGGGAAAGCTTCTTTCTCAAAAAAGAACCTACCAGGATTAGCGGCTATATTAGCCGGGTCTGCAATCTTAATGACCATAGACCAACCGGCAATAAATGCAGCCAAGCAATTTGGCCGATACATTAATCTGGATGCAACGCGGAAATATAAAACTGTAATTAAAGCAAATGTATGCAATGAGCGTATTGATATTTTAGAACTTCCCCAGAACCTGAACTCTACAATGTATTTTATAGGAGAACGATGGCCTACCCTATTTACCGCTACTTGTTTGAAAGGCTACGGGCTCTTAAAAAACGATTATCGGGCACGCAGAACGTCATCTCAACTCACCGAAGCATTTTTAACAACAACCATCGCGACTCAGTTTTTGAAGCAGATCACCGGTCGGGAAAGTCCTTTTCGAGCAACACGATCAGGAGGCGACTGGCATCTATTACCTTCACATTATCATGACGACCAAACAAGGTACGATGCATTTCCCTCAGGCCATATGGCATTAACAATGGCAACCATTACAATTCTTTCGGGCAATTACCCTGAATACAAATACATTAAACCAATTGGATATACCTTAATGGGATTAATGGGTTATTCGATGCTCAACAATGAAGTCCACTGGATTAGTGACTTCCCGCTAGGTATTGCTATTGGATACACCTGTGGAAAAATAGCACTATCGAACAACCACCAGGTTATATCTAAAAAAAGAGCTTCTGCCGGAAGGTCTTCTTCTTTAATTCCAATGTATTTAGGCCAGGGCGGAATAGGTCTGAGTTACCATGCCACATTTTAACAGTTTACCACATTTCGCTAATGGAAAAGTGAAATCATAAAAAAGCCGGTTGAATACAACAACCGGCTTTAAATTATATTATTAAGCACCTAATATTTAGGCATTCATAGCACCACAAACATTGATAACCTGACCGCTTACATACGAAGACAAATCAGAAGCAAGGAAAAGTGCAACTTTTGCAACTTCTTCCGGTTCACCACCTCTGCGAAGTGGAATTTTGCTTGCCCACTCATTCCGGATTTCTTCCGGCAACTGGTGAGTCATCTCAGTAATAATGAATCCGGGAGCAATTGCATTGCTACGAATATTCCTCAATCCAAATTCTTTGGCAGCAGATTTAGTAAATCCGATGATTCCTGCTTTTGACGAAGAATAGTTAATCTGATTTGCATTTCCGGAAACGCCAACAACAGAACTCATGTTAATAATGCTTCCATTTCCTTGTTTCCACATAATTGGCTGTACCGCTTTTACAAAATTAAAGACCGACTTCAGGTTTACAGCAATTACTGCATCCCATTGATCCTCGGTCATTCGTTTTAAAGCTCCATCTTTAGTAATACCGGCATTATTAACCAATACATCAACTCGTCCAAAATCAGCAGCAATTTTAGCAACAACAGCTTGGGTATCATCAAATTTTGCTGCATTCGAGGCATATCCTTTAGCTTTTACACCAAGAGCCATTAATTCAGCTTCTGTTTTTTTCATGTTCTCATCTTCGAAGAGATCGGTGAAGGCAATGTTACACCCTTCTTCTGCAAATTTGAGGGCTATTGCTTTCCCAATACCCCTCGTTGCGCCAGTGACTATGGCCGTTTTTCCTTCAAGAAGTTTCATAATAATATATGTGATTTATGAGTTTCTAATTAGAAACAAAAGTAATAAAATATGCGAAACTGAAAGATTTTAGCTTCTTCGTCCGTTTTTTTACCATTGACAATTCGTAATAAATATTCTATTTTTACCGCCCTATCATTTCAGTTTAAGCTAATATAGATGAGTGAGAGCAAAGACATCATCCGCTTAATAAAGGGAAAAGACATTCCTTCATTTGAAGGATTGTTCCGTTTCTATTATCCCAGGATGCGTAGGTACGCTATTCACTTTCTTCAAGACGAAGAAGAAGCCAATGACCTGATTCAGGATGTATTCATGCAACTTTGGACCAAAAGAGATGAACTAAATGAAGAAAAGAACATCATTGCCTTCCTGTTTACGCTGCTAAAAAACAAATGTCTTAATTCGCTCAAGAAAAAAGTGGTTGAAAACAAGTACATTCAGAAACAGTCCTTCCTTTCTTCTGAACTATTGTATGATTTAAGTATGACTCAAACTACGGACTTCAAATCCATGGAAAGCCAGCTTAATGTTGAAATTGAATCATTGATTTCCCAAATGCCCGATAAATGTGGAGTTGTATTCCGCTTAAAATGGATAGAAGGGAAAAAAATCAAAGAGATTGCCTCCACATTAAACATTTCCACCACCATGGTCGATAAGCATCTGGCTCGGGGATTAGACATTGCACGAAAGAAAATACATCCCGATCTATACCTTCTTTTCATCCTAACATCAAAATAAACTGCATTTTAAGCTGCCAAATAATTACGATTAGTTGTAATAATATTTAAGAATTACTATTACAATAAAAAACCAATTACACATATACCCTTTTATTTTTAAAAAAAATTAATATTTCAGGTTGGTGAAAATCATTCTTGTTTGTATTACTACATATAAAATAAGAATTGATGACCAACAAAGATGTATTACCAAAACAATTAATCGAGCAATTTTTGCTGGGAAAACTCTCCATCTCAGAAGAAAATGAATTGCTTAGCTGGATTCAGGAAACTCCTGAGAACTTAACAATCTTTCTTCAGGAACAAGAACGGCTCAAACCCATCCTTCAATTATACCGGGACAAGACAACTAATGAGAACTGGAATCGGTTACAAAAACGGATCGAGTCTACTGACCCTGTTATGCAGAAGAAAAAGAAACGGAAGCTGTTTATTATTGGGGCCTCCTCGGTTGCAGCATCATTAGTATTTGGAATAATTCTATATTCCATCAACAGTTTCAATCTTTCGACCACACCATCACCTCTTGCATCCTACAAATGTGTAACAAATCCATTGGGAACCAGAACATCATTGACACTACCCGACGGATCAAAAGTGAACCTCAACGCAGGAAGTACACTACGTTACCCTGAAAAATTCTCCGGAATAGAGCGAAAAGTAGAATTGTCGGGAGAAGCATTCTTCGATGTTACCCATGACACACAAAAACCATTTATCGTAAAAACATCATCGATCAATGTTCGGGTTCTGGGAACAGCATTCAATGTTGAAGCATTTCCTGATGCAGAAGAAGTAAACACCACCTTAGTCCGGGGTAAAGTCATACTTGAAAAAGAAGTCGATCATAAAACTACTTCAATTACCGAAATGGAACCCAGTGAACGGGCTGTTTATCAGGTAAAAAAACAAAATTTAAGCCTAAGTAAAGAAACTAATCTGGAACAGTATATTGCATGGAAAGACAAAAAACTCGTCTTTCTAGACGATCCAATTGATGAAGTTGCAAAGAAACTGGAACGATGGTACAATGTTTCGGTTCAGATTCAAGGTGAAGAATTAAAAAAATCGCACTTCACTGGAACATTTACTGACGAAACAATAGAACGGGTATTAACTCTCCTAAGCGTTTCGTCTCCAATAGATTACAAAATAAGTAAAGCACAAAATGCAGATAGTTTGCAAGGACGGAAAATAATACTTTCAAGCAGAAATTAACGATTATAATAAAATTTACCCATAAAAACGGGAAAGCGCTACCAACACTTCCCCGTCAAATCATTAAATGCTCTTTGATAACAATTAAAAAACCATTTTTATGAACATTCAATTTACAAATTTATGAAAAAAAAACGATTTTGTATCTGGGGTGGCCATCAGCGGTCTACCCTGAAAAAGGTATTAAAAGCTATGAAACTAACCGTGTTTATTGTTCTGGTAACTTCGCTGAATTTATTGGCAAAGGGAACATATTCTCAATCTGAACGCATTTCAATCGATTTTAAACAGACCAGCATGATCAATGTTCTCAAAGACATTGAACGGTCCAGTGAGTACTACTTTCTGTACAACAACAACCTCATTGATGTTAACCGGAATGTTTCGGTTAATGCTAAAGAACAAAAGATTTCTGAGATTCTGGATCAACTTTTCCGGGGAACAGACATTGTTTATCAGGTTATTGACCGCCAGATTGTATTAACGACCAAAACTGATCAGGTAAAAGAAACTGGCAAGGTAGCTGCTTCAGACAAAAAGATGATCAGGGGAAAGGTGTTGGATGCACAAGGAGTACCGCTTCCCGGTGCTGGTGTAATGATCAAAGGGACAGCAATTGGCAATATTACTGACGCTTCTGGTTATTATAATCTGGAAGCAAAAGAAGGCGATGTCCTGAAGTTTTCATTTATAGGATACAAAGATCAGGAAGTCATCGTTGGTAAGAAAAGTGCTATTGATATCATTCTTCATGAAGATGTTACAACACTCGACGAAGCAGTGATTGTTGGTATGGGAAAACAGCGCAAAGCCAGCGTTATCGGATCAATCTCAACAATCGCGGTCAACGACCTTCGCATTCCATCCCGTTCATTAACAAATGCACTTTCTGGCCGTATGGCTGGTGCTGTTGTTGTACAACGAAGTGGTGAACCCGGAAACGATGATGCAAGTTTCTGGATTCGAGGAATTTCCACTTTTGGATCAAATCAGACACCTCTGATCTTAGTGGATGGAGTTGAACGAAGTATGACAGACCTTTCCGTTGAAGAAATTGAATCTATCTCCATATTAAAGGACGCATCTGCAACGGCTGTTTATGGAGTTCGCGCAGCCAATGGGGTTGTGATTGTAACCACTCGCAAAGGTATAGCCCAAAAGCCATCGGTTGAATTAAAAATGGAATATGGAATATCAGACCTTCCGAGAATGCCTAAATATCTGGATGGAGCAAATTATGCAAAACTTTATAATGAAGCATTGGGTCGTGATAACTATTCTGCTGAATACATTGAAAATACCCGTACCGGAGCAGATCCATACCTTTACCCGAATGTTAACTGGTTCAACGAAACATTTAAAAATTATGGCAATAATGCACAAACAACCATTAATGTAAGAGGTGGTGGTGAAGTTGCCCGTTACTTTGTTTCTTTTGGATATCTTGATGAAACCGGTAATCTTAGAAACAGTTCGCAAAATGATTACAAATCGAACATCGATCTAAAACGATATAATTTCCGATCGAATGTAGATGTAACCCTGAATAAATCGCTGATAATGGACATTGAGATCGGTGGCCATTTAACAGACCTCTATACTCCAGGGCTTGGGAATACAATAAATTCTACTTATTATTCTCCTGCAGAAGAATTGTTTTACTGGGCCAATTTATCAACACCAATCTCCAGCCCAGTGCGAGTTCCCACGGGGAAAGACCTTAATGGAAACTATATCTACGGATGGGGTGCCCCAACACAAGTTGGAGAAATGAACCCTGCTGAACGTCTAATGGGATCAGGATATAACACTGAATTTCAAAATTTGATTACCAGTCAGGTAACACTCACACAAGATTTAAAGAAGATCCTCGACGGGCTTCTGCTTAAAGCCTCCTATTCATTTGATGCCTATAGTCAAACAGAAATTCAACGACGTAAATATTCATCAACATATGGAGTTCAAGGCCGTGATCCTAATTCAGGCGAAGTATTGTACAAAGAAATACAAAAAGGTGCAGAATCTCTTGGATATAGTAACGCATTACAGGCTAATAGAGCAAAAGAAATGAAGGTTCAATTCATATACGACCATGTACTCAATGAAAATCATCGTCTGGGATCTATGTTAATGTACTATCAGCGTGACTATGTTAATGGAAATGCATCTACTTCAATTCTTTCATTGCCTTATCGGAAACAAGGACTTGCCTACCGTGCGACTTATGCATACAAAGATCGATATATGGGAGAATTCAATATTGGATACAATGGATCAGAAAACTTTCCTAAAGGTAATCGCTTTGGATTCTTTCCAGCAGTAGCTGCCGGATGGTTGGTTTCAAACGAGCCTTTCTGGGAATCAATAAAAAGTAAAATAAATCTTCTAAAAATCAAAGGTTCTGCTGGTTTGGTTGGTGCAGAAGCATTGCCCAATGGAGAACGTTATGGTTACCTTTCTGTTTACGGTGCTGGATTGGGAAGCTATATTTTTGGTGAAGCCGGAACTGGATACTCAGGAACTGGTGAAAATAGACTCGGTGTTACCGATTTAACCTGGGAAAAAGGGTTCAAAAAGAATCTTGGACTCGAATTAAAAATGTTTGATAATGCACTTTCGCTGGAAGCCGATTATTTTCACGAACGTAGAACTGATATTCTGGTACAACGTCAATCATTGCCTGATTTTTCCGGCCAATCACTACCCAATGCTAATGGCGTAATTGTTGCTCCGTTTGCAAATATTGGAGAAATGATTAACCGTGGTTTTGACGGAACCGTAGAACTTTCGAAACGCTACGAAAATGGAGGAATTAAAGTCTATGGGAACATGACTTACTGCCGTAATAAAATCATAAAAAAAGATGAAGCTCAAAAAGCATATGCCTATCGTATGCAAACCGGTCAAAAATATGGACAGCAATTTGGATTGGTTTCTCTGGGCTACTTTAAAAGTGATGATGACATCAAAAATAGTCCGACTCAAAAATTTGGAGAATATCGTCCAGGCGATGTAAAATACAAAGACATCAACGGTGACGGACTAATTACCATTGACGATCAGGTTCCAATTGGATACTCAAATGTACCGGAAATCGTTTACGGATTTGGAGTACAAGTTGACTACAAAGGTTTTGACCTTGGTTTATTCTTCCGTGGTCAGGCCAGAGTTTCATATGCTCTAGGAGGCGCATACATTCCATTTAATCAAGGAGTTGGAAAAGGAAACCTATTCGAAGAAGCACTTGATCGATGGACTGTTGACAACCCAAATCAAAATGCCCAGTATCCACGGTTATACAATGGAACTTCTTCAAATAACTGGCAATCCTCTACCAAAACTATTTACAACGGAAGTTTTCTTCGTTTAGCTGATGTCGAACTTGGAAAATCTTTAAACAAAAAATTATTAGAAAAAATTCACATAAAAGGACTACGAATCTATGCGCACGTAAACAATGCGGCTGTATTCTCTAAATGGAAAATGTGGGATCCAGAAACGGGAGATAAGAACGGAGGAAAATATCCTCTGCAACGCAAGATGAACTTTGGTATCCGCGCTAACTTTTAAACCTTAAAAACATGAAAAATAAACTAATATATATAGGCTTATTACTTTTTGCATCGGCCTTCTTTCCCGGATGTGATTATCTGGACAAACAGCCGGATGATATGAAAACCGATGAAATGATCTGGAAATCGCGTGTGGAAACTGAAAGATATTTATACAACGTATATTCCCAGATTCCTGCAGCCAGCTTACAACAGAATGATCCTTGGCTGGGTTGTTCTGACGAAATTGACCTTACCTGGAACGTTTACCCAACATACAATATCAATCTGGGTAACTGGAATCCCTCAACTAGTTTCTATCCAAAATGGGTTAGCTATTATAATGCTATTCGAGCTTCGTTCATTTTTGAAAGTAACGTTGACAAATGTCCTGAATTAAGTGATGATCTAAAAACGCAGTACAAAGCGGAAGCCAAATTTCTTCGTGGATTCTATTACTGGTATATTATTCGCCAGTATGGGCCAGCTATTCTAATCAAACAAGCGACACAAGTTAATGACGATTGGAACTCTTTTTCGCGCGCGCCAATGGACGAATGCGTTGCATACATCTGCCAGATGATGGATGAGGCAGAAACCGGACTTCCAGTCTCCTGGAACGATAACAAAGTATGGCTGGGGAAACCAACAAAAATGGTTTGTAAATCAATAAAAGCAGAGGCATTACTTCTGGCTGCCAGTCCACAATGGAATGGAAATGCAGAATATGCGAACTTCAAAAATCAGGATGGAACACAACTGGCAAGTACGACCTACGATGAAGGTAAATGGAAAAAAGCAGCTGCTTCTGCCCTGGAAGTAATTAACCTTGCCCCATCTGCAGGAGTTAGATTGTATAAAAACAATGAAAATGGGGATGGAACTGCATTTAACCCATACAAATCGGTTCGTGATGCGATCATAAAAAACTGGAACTGTGAAACTATCTTCGGCAGATCACAAGCATTATCAGATCAAAATGGCTGGGCTGTACACTGCTCTCCAGGCCCCAATAATCTTGGTGGTGTTGGACCAACACAGCGTGTTGTTGATGCATTTTATATGAAAAACGGAAGAACAATTGACGATCCACAATCGGGCTATGTTGAAACCGGCTTTGCAACTACAGGCGATGATAACTGGAATCCACAAAACCTAAACCTGACCAACGACCGGATTAAAATGATTGCAGCTATTCGTAGTGGAGATGCCTGGGGTCACTGGCCAGGAGAATGGAACATGTATGCCAATCGTGAACCTCGTTTTTATGCCAGCATTTTGTACAACAAACGGGTTATCCCTCAATTAACAGACGATGTAACCAAACGTAACTACTATTCAACAAATACGACTGCTGCCAAACAGCAGGATGGTTATGGACGCGTTGAGTTATATTACGGTGGCGTTTCACGATCTTCAGGTTCCTATACCTTCTATCCAAGAACTGGTTATTTAGCGTTAAAAGGTGTTGACCCTCAAGCGAACATGAGAGACCGTGTTTATTCGACTCCTCATTGTGAAATATTTATCCGTTATGCCAAAATTCTTCTGAACTATATTGAGGCATTGAATGAATACGACCCCAACAATGCTGACATTGCCAAATACTGGAACATGATTCGCGATAGAGCCGGTATTCCTGGAATCTTCGATGTTTACCCCGGAATTAAGGGTAACAAAGACCAACAACGTGAATATATCCTTCGCGAACGTCAGATTGAGCTGTGTTTTGAAACAGACCGTTATTTCACCACCCGCAGAAGATGGTTAGCACATACTCCGGATACCGGAAACGACAATGACGTTTACCGTAAATATGGAGAAGGCGGACGTTTCTGGGGTATGAATATCAACGGAGGTGTTACAACAACCAACAATTTTGCATATACCGGATTTTACACTCGCACTTCGTTTGAAACCCGTGTGTTTGAAAAGAAAATGTACTTATTCCCTATTCCTCAGGCCGAGGTTGAAAAAGGAAAAGGACTGGTTCAAAATCCTTGGTGGTAATCAAATGTCGAATATTTAAATCAGTAAACATGAAAAAAATTCATTCTATATATTTAATGGCCTTTGTATCGCTACTGTTCCTTGCGTCATGCGAAAAAGGATTAGAAACTGTTGAATATGACAGTACAGTTTATCTTCCTCAGTCCGGAGCTTCTTCTCAGGTTGTTTTACTCGGAGAATCGGTAATCCAATTAGGTGTTTACCATTCTGGGATAAATCAGCCGGAAAAAAGTGTAAATGTAACATTAGGTTTGGATGAAGCTGCTGGCTCTACTTATATTGCAGCAAATCCAACTGCCGCACTATTACCCGCACAATACTATTCGTTGCCGGATGCTGCCGTAAGCATTGGTAAAGGAGAAGAACGGGCAATGTATAAAATTCAGATGAAAGGCATTGATGCCAGTTTTACGAATAAAAATTACATCCTGCCTATTAGTATAAAGAGCGTAGACCCAAATGTTACTATTAGCGATGCAGAGAAAACTGTAATTTTACAATTTTCTCGCTACCGGAATGTATATGAAGCGAAATATAAGGCTTATGGACAAACAGTTCTTTCAGGAACCACTGATACCAATATCCAAAAAGTAGATGAAGTAATTACCAGTACAACTGTGGATGCCAATACCATTCTAGTTAAAGGAGCTGTTTCCGGCTTGAATCTTTTATTGAATGTTCAAAACGGACAGGTTCTGATTTCCGGAGCAACGGGATCAGAAGCTTTCAATGTGGCAAATACTTCAGGAAAAACCAGTACATATACCGGTAGCTTCAATGAAACTTACCAATGTAATTCAGGAACATATACCCTTTATTACACCTACACTACTGCTGGAAAACAAATGGATGCAACTGTTGAATTAAAATTCTGGTTATAATCCAATTTTCTATTAATTAAAATACCCGGCATTATGAGTTTAAACCCTATATGCCGGGTATTTATCTAAAATCAATAAGCCCCAATATCATCGAAATCAAACTCAGAGGATTTCATGGTAAATATCTTATCCGGGGCTCTTCTATTGGGATCACCAAAGAATTCCCATTTACAGCAATAAAAACATGAGCGCAACGAATTGCCTTGCAAATTCAGGCGTTATCGCCAAAAAGAAAATAAGCATCTGTAAAATCGCAATCACCGGTTTGTCCGGATTACTTTCATTGGTTGTTTGTGCTCAAACATCTCCGGGAAAAAGAGAACAATATCTACGCGAATCAATGGAAATCAATATTGCCAAAGATCATCGCCATGCGATCAGCCGACGAGTTACGCTACAGGACAGTACATGGATCGAATGGCAAAAACGTACAGGAGAACTTCCCCCCGATTTTTCACAAATGCCATCGAATCCATTTTTACCTGAACCTTTAGTTCTTCTAAAAAACGGACACCCCTCTCCTATTCAAAACAGAAGCCAATGGAATGAAAAACGGAAAGAAATAAAAGAACAATTTCAACACTGGATTTCAGGAACAATCCCTCCTGCTCCCCAAAACCTCAAATCCAGAATACTTTCGGAACGTACTGAAGAAGATACCCAGATTCAACTCATTGAACTACGATTTGGACCGGAAGAAAAAGCAAAAATGACTTTCGAGCTAATGATTCCAAAAGGTAATGGCCCATTCCCGGTTTACATGACCCAATGGACTCATCGCAACTGGGCGCAGTTGGCCGTCCGACGTGGATACATTGGATGTGTTTATGCCGCAGCCGACGATCACGATGATACCCAAGCCTATCAGGCTCTTTATCCCGACTATGATTTTACCTGCCTAATGCGCCGCGCCTGGGGTGCATCAAGGGTTATCGACTATTTGCTTACCCGTTCTGAAGTCAATCCTAAACAAATTGCCATTACCGGACATTCGCGTAACGGGAAACAATCGCTTTGGGCTGCCGCCTTCGACGACCGGATTTCCGCAGTAATATCGAGCAGTTGCGGCACTGGAGGAGCGACTCCCTGGCGATATAGCGATCCTCAATATTGTAACCAAACCATCGACGATATCTGTTCAAATGCTGCCCACTGGTTTCATCCACGCCTTCGTTTTTTCTTCGGAAGGGAAGATAAATTACCGGTTGATCAAAACCTGTTGCTATCACTCATTGCCCCAAGAGCATTGCTACTGCATTATTCATCAATGGAACGTCAGATAAATCCATGGGCTATCGAGCAATGTTACCAGTCAGCAAAAAAAGTATATGATTTTCTGAATGCCGGTGACCAGATCAGCCTGTTTCCAAGATTTGGAGAACATGCCACTGCCGCAAGAGATGTAGAACGATGCATCGACTTTCTGGATAACCGGTTTAAACGAAATAACATTCCCTGGCAAACAATTCCTCAGTTCGATTATTCATTTGCTGAATGGTCAAAGATGCACAAAAATGAATACACTGAATCTAAAAAAATACAAGCAGTCAGACTTAACAATCAAACATTCGAACAACAAAAAGACTCGATTATACGAAACCTGAAATGGCTACTCGGAGAAACTCCTTCCGGAGTTAAACCAATCGAAATTACCCCAACAACACGTATTGACTGGACCGATGGATTTACAGGAAGGCCTGTAGTAAGTGGCGCAGAGCTTATTCACCTGGGACCTTACGCAGCAATGGGCGATCATCTGGCCGGAATGTTGTACCTGCCTCAAAAACGATCTGCTAAAGTTCCGGTAGTAATCTACCTTCATCAATACGCCTATAACCATGGATTTGCCTGCGGATACAATGCCGAAGGAAACGGAAAAGGAAACAGCGATTTGTTCCAGGAGTTAATCGACCAGGGATTTGCCGTACTGGCCATCGATTTATTCGGATTCGGAACACGAATGCAGGAGGCTCAATACTTTTATCAACGCTTCCCTAAATGGTCGAAAATGGGTAAAATGGTAAATGATGTATCAGCCTGTGTTGATGCCCTTGAAACCATGACAAGCATTGATTCCAAACACATATTTGTTCTGGGAAATACGCTCGGTGGAAGTATTGGCCTTATTGCTGCAGCACAGGATCAGCGTATTGCAGGAATCGCTACCGTTGCAGCTTTCTCGCCATGGAGAACAAGCAATCAACAGTACGAAAGCATCCGTACCTTCTCGGAACAACACGGGTTGATTCCCCGCTTAGGCTGGTATGCGGAAAAACCACAACAAACTCCGATAGACTGGACTGAAATTACAGCCTGTATTGCTCCACGTCCACTTATGATCATAGCTCCAACACTCGACCGATATACCGATCGACAGGCAATAAGTCAGACTTTGAATCAAATCAAAAACAGATACAAAGAATCCGGGAAAACCAATAATCTGGAAATTCAAACGCCGGAAGAGATTAACCGGATGACGGTGCATATGAATAAAGACATCGCACAATTTTTTAAACGAATTACAAATCAAGAATAAAACATAACGACAAATCAACCAATAATGGAAAATTCAAGAAGAAAATTTATCAAGACCACGCTTGCAGGTACGGCCTTGGTAGCAGCCGGGGGAATTTTACCTGGTTTTAGTGCCGGAAGTTATTCCCGAATCATGGGTTCGAATGAAAAGATCCGTGTTTCGATGATGGGAGTTAACTCCCGTGGAAGTGCACTGGCTCAAACCTTTGCTTCACAAACCAACTGTGATGTTGTTCATGTTTGTGATGTCGACAGCCGCGCCATTGAAAAATGCCGGAAAATGCTCGAAGGAGTTCAGCAGGGAATTCAAACGAAAGCTTTCGGAGACTTCCGCAAATCACTGGAAAGTAATGATATCGATGCGATGGTTATCGCAGCACCCGACCACTGGCATGCGCCGGCAGCTCTGCTAGCCATTCAGGCCGGCAAAAATGTGTATGTCGAAAAACCTTGCAGCCACAATCCAAACGAAGGCGAGATTCTTGAAAAAGCATCAGCCCGTTATGGAAAAACCATCCAGATGGGGAATCAACGCCGTTCGTACCCCAATGTAATTCAAGGTATTCAGGAACTAAAAAATGGCATAATCGGCCGGGTTTACTTCGGCAAAGGCTGGTACACCAATAATCGTCCTTCCATCGGAATTGGAAAAGAAGTAGCAGTACCCGAATGGCTTGACTGGGACTTATGGCAAGGTCCGGCACCCCGAAGTGCTTTTAAAGACAACATTGTTCATTACAACTGGCACTGGCGCTGGCACTGGGGAACCGGTGAAGCCCTGAATAACGGAACTCACATGATTGATCTTCTGCGCTGGGGCATGGGAGTTGATTTCCCTATCCGGGTAAGTTCAAACGGTGGAAGATTTGGGTATAAAGATGATTGGGAAACACCGGATACTCAGGTGATCAGTCTTGACTTTAAAGAAAATGTATCGATGACCTGGGAAGGTCGTAGCTGCAACGGACGCTTTATTGAAGGATGTTCGGTTGGAGCTATATTCTATGGCGAAAAAGGAAGCATGATGATGGATGGCGGAAATGGCTACATCATC
>Ga0302286_10000366_pt1 | contig 36949 bp, 27 predicted proteins | sample III_Fen_E2_3_FD_198765 | JGI IMG/M metagenome (GOLD analysis project Ga0302286, IMG submission 198765) | Peat permafrost microbial communities from Stordalen Mire near Abisko, Sweden - III_Fen_E2_3 | ecosystem: Environmental > Terrestrial > Soil > Wetlands > Permafrost | place: Sweden: Abisko...
CACGATTATCAATACCTATATTAGCAATGTCTTTGGAAAAACTTTTGACAAGTTTCTTTTGATCATTGTTATAAATCCAGTCACTGAAATAATGCAACCGGGATGGGTATCCGTTAAGTTTCCCATCACGATAACGAATAAATCTCAATTCACTAACAAAATCATTGAATGTTGGATTCTCTTTTTTGATCGTACGAGCCAGTGCCAGGCAATTCTCAGCAAAAGTAGTACAATCCAACTCCCTGAGATTTATAACCATTTTTTCAGTTTTGCTAATCTCAAGCGTGCTTGCCACATACGGAGTACCTAGGAAAAACTGTCCAACTTTTATTACCAACGAACCTGTTTCCAGCTTTTGATCTGTTTTGAGTTGCTTTAGTATAGTTTCAACAATCTCCTTATCCCTGGGCATCATTACAATCTCTTCAGTTTTACTCTGAGCCATAAGTGGTGAACTTTGGCCAAAAGTAAACATCCAAAGAATTGAAAAGAGAAATATAATATGTTTCATGCTAATTAACTTTATTGGATAATCCGATTCATCAGTATTATTCTTTAGATAAATTGAAATCTCCCTGCTTTGCTTTTTTGTGTCCCGATTAATCATCCATCCCCAATCTCAGACATACACCATTATTGATTATGAATTCATTTGAAATGTTCCGATATTAAATTTTAGAAAGAAATAATTGTTGCACGCAAAACCTTGATACAAGGGTCTTATTACAATTATATTTCATTAATTAAGAAATAATATCACAAACCAAATACAAGATTTAGTTAAAAAATATATTCGATTCATTTGTGATGGTAAAAATAGCCATTTATTTTATCACTGCAAACGATTGCAGTAACTATTTATATGTTTAATAACATAACTAAACAAAATTGTTGCTATTAACTTATAAAATAAACATTTTATTGCATTTTGTAACTATATAGAATCTATTGCTTCCTTTTTGATCTAATTGGCGCGATATTCAAGCAATAAGATTGCGCTTAAATAGTTTTATTGTCATTTTGATACTATCGAAATACCAGTGTTCCGGACTTTTTTATACGAACAGTAAAATTATTTTTACATTCATTAATATATCCGAATCAAACAAGAAATACTAACTAACTAATAACCTTTTGTTTATCGAACACTAAAGCTCTTATTGCTTCAAAACATTTTTTCAGGTTTATAAAGCATATCAAACACCTATTTCTTCATATCTTCAAAAAACGACAAGACTGATTTCATCAACTGATCACGGTCACCCATACTTTTGATAGATTCAAACGGAAACCCAAGGACACAGGTTTTGTATTTGCCCTGGTATACCACCCCGGCACTCAGGTTGTTTTCCGAATACCTGAAAACTGTATACGCATTATCTCCGGCAGGTTCAATCCCATCAGGGGATTCAACGACATACGATTCGGAATTCAAGGTATTAAAATATTCATACTTGCCAATAAACATTGGAAACGGTGAAGCTACTGTTTTCACTCTTCCTTCCGTTGCTGCCTGCCCTACACGCCATTGATATTTCAGAATCTGTTTGGCAAAGTCCTTATCACCTTGTTTTGCATTTATATTATCCCACAAATCGGTAGCCACATACGCCCCGCTAATAAAGATGTTTCCTCCTTGCAAACAATAGTCAGTGATTTCCTTCTGTAATTTTTCAGGGAAAGTCTTAAACTCCGGCGCATGAACTCCGCGTCCTATCTTAGTCTGTTTTTGTTTTCCAAGGATTAAATCAACAAGCTTATAATCCTTCAGAATGACCAAACTATCCATGACAGACTCGTTGCTGGAGGATACATACGAGTAGCCGGCCTTTGCTATTGAATGTCCATGTAAAGCAGGATAATCGAAAGTATTGCCTGCTATCACTTTTGACTCATAGTTACTGTTACTTGCCCCAAAGCCTGCTGCATCGTCATCCATCCATGGGATACTCCTGCGATATTCATTCTGGCTACCGATAAAATTGGCTGCCTGTTTATCAGGCACCCCATGGTCAAGAGCATCATAGAATCCGGCAATGCCGCATGAAACAAAATCAGCAGGTCCGCTAATCCTGTCAAAACCATTGACAATCAACACCACACCTTTTTCATCCGTGGCCTTATAGGCAGAAAGAATCTCGGAAGGAAAACCTGCACCACCCTGGTTGATGGCTACTATCTTATAACTATAGTTAATGCCCGAACGCTGGGTTAATACACATGAATTTTTGTCCACTACCAACCCATTATCAAAATCGCCATTACCTATGCGGGTATAAACGACATATTTATCAGGCATAGCAGTAGGCTCGAGTGAGTCAGCCACTGCACGCCAGCTTAATACTACTTTATTCCCTTTACTAAACCGGATACTGAAATGATCTACCGGCAGAGGCTGAACAACATATTTCTGTTTATACTGGGATGAAAGGAATTGCAGCATTCCTTTATAGATAGCCCTGCTGACCGTAAACCTGAAACGTGGATCAAGTCCGTAACGCATATCAGCAAAGTTTTGATGTGAAAGAAGCTCCAATAACATGGTAGGAACATTCGGTTCATTTGCTTCCGAGTATGATTTATTCCACATACCCCGTCGTGACCACTGAGGTTCATAACAACGCCTGATATCATTTACAATCTGCGATTGAATCAAATCCGTCAGATCGTGCGAGGCATAGCGGGATAGCCCATTATTGAAGACTCCGGTATCAGTCCTTGTATAGAAAATACCCAAGGTTCCAATAATAGAATCGTTCAGGGTAGTACCCGCATCTGTATGGAAAGCAAAAGCCATATCCACTGGGATATTAAGTCCCGGAGCCTTGGGAGCCACTGATGAACCACCTGAAATATAGTTCACCCATTTCCCCCTGCACCGGTAATCATCTGTGTAATCATTCTTACCTCTTCCGGGACTATAAATACTATCCGGCATTCCGGCCCATTGCAGCCAGTAACGGGCAGCTTCCGTATAACGGGGATAACCGCTTATTTCGTATTGGTATGGAATGACCGGCAACAACTTTGTTACGGTTGCAGCCGAGCTGTCCGAACTTTTTTTGTTTTCACTGAATACAAGCGCATCATTTACTTTCCTGGCAATATTTCCGAAGCCTCCTCCTATTTTCACGGCATCAGCAGTCACCACTTCATCGGCTTTGCCTGACACATTACTTAATACAACCCTAGAGGCATCCGACACACCTTCATCAAAATTAAAATAGTCAAGGAATATCCAGGTTCCACCACCCATTCGTTGGTTTACCTTAAAGCTGGTCGAACCACCTTTGTGATATACCGTATAAAGGGCATCATCCGAACTGTTTGGAAGCGTTTTATAAGACACATACACAGCATACCTTCCAGCCTGTGGAATCTCAGGGATCCATTCGGCAATACTTTCCTTCCCTTTCTTTACAGTTTTTATCTGGCGGTAGGTACCTTCAGCAAACGGATTCGCTGTTCCTGTATATTGTTCCACGCGATGGGCAAATCCGGGAGCAATCCCGTTTTCCCATTCAGCAGTTGCATTCTCTTCCACATAAGTTGATTTACCCTTATTCGTATCATTGTCAACAATCACTTCGTTCACCTGTGTATCCCGTTCCCTTGGCAACAGGACATTTGCCCCTGCATTTTCGAGCATTGGCACCAGGTAGGGAACGACATAACTCTGTGGGTATAAATCCTCCACAGTCTGAAATATCCGTGCACGCTGCCATTCCCAACGGTTCAGCTTTTGTTCGAAATAAAAACCATGGCTTTGCCACATGGCAATATGCCGGTTTTGAAGTCCTTTATCAATTTTATAAGGTAATGACAGTCGGGTAACAAGTGGCCTGTCAACCTTATTGGTGAAGGTGGGTGTCTTTTTATCTACTTTACTTCTTTTTGCCAACGGAATCAGATCTTCAATCAAATGATGATCGGTAACCAATTGTACGCTGCTTGTCGAGAAGCCGGCAGGCAACAACGATCGGATAGTGGCATAAATACTCTTTACATTTTCTTCCCTGAATGGAATGTATGCACAATTATAATTGGCAAAAAAGGTTACTACATTACCCTTTACACGGGCTGAATCTATCTTTACCGAGCCAATTGAAACAGTCGTCTTTGCCATGGAAGTAAGATATGCGCTTACTGACGTGGTTACTTCCGTTGGAATTTCCCTGTTTGTGGCCTGTGCATCTGCCTGTTGGATTAAGAAGCAGAAACAAAGCAAAAAGAATAAATGTAAATAAGTTGATTTCATAAAGTATAAATTGATATAGTTGGGATGAAAGACACTACTAAAAAAAATATATGGAGAATTTCCGGTAGTTTTTACGCTTTGGCTACATTCTTTTTACTGATTAATAACAGCCCGATAAATGTAAAAAAGGCATTCATGATTAGAAGCTCGTAACTAAAGCTGTACCCGTTGAACCATGCCTGTGAGTTCTTCTGAAGAATAAAACAGAGCACCGGAGACAAGAGCGCCACCAACGGAACATATTTATCGTACACGTGTTTCTTGGTAAAAATGCCAAAGGCAAACAATCCCAGGATGGGGCCGTACGTATAACTTGCCATAATGTATACTGCATCAATGACACTGGTATTATTCAACATATTAATGACCAGGATTACCAAGCCCATTACAACAGACATTCCCACATGAACCAGTTTGCGGACCTTTACAGTCTTAGCCTCGTCCGTTGATTTATTGCTTCCCAGGATGTCAACGGTAAATGAAGTCGTCAAAGCGGTAAGTGCCGAACCTGCAGCAGAATATGCGGCAGAAATAAGTCCGACTACAAACAACAGCCCTACCACCTTAGGGAAATACCCTTGGGTAGCAATCATAGGAAAGAGTTCATCAGTCTTGGCCGGATTATGAATCCCCGATTTTGCCGTAAAGATATAGAGCAACACACCCAACACTAAAAACAACATGACTACAAAAAACTGTGATATTCCACTTGTAATCATATTCTTTTGCGAATCCTTAAAGTTTTTGCAACTCAGGTTACGTTGCATCATATCCTGATCGAGACCTGTCATAGCAATCATGGTGAATATCCCGGCAAAAAACTGTTTGAAGAAATATCGTTTGTCGTTTACGTCATCAAAGAAAAACATCTTTGAATAGGAATTATCAGTAACAGCCTGCACCATCCCGCTGAAACCAAAATTCAGTTCGGAAGCAATATAATAGATGCATAGTACCACTGAAGCTATCAGGCAAAACGTCTTCAATGTATCGGTCCATATCAGCGATTTCACCCCACCGCGGAAGGTATAGAGCCAAACCAGTGAGACAGTAAAAACAATATTCAGCAAAAAAGGCAAATGCAACGGTTTGAACACCAGCAACTGTAATACCACACATACCAAAAACAAGCGCACAGCGGCCCCTAACATCTTGGATATAAAGAAGAACCAGGCTCCTGTTTTATACGAGGATATTCCAAAACGTTGCTCCAGGTATTCGTAAATTGAAACTAAATTCATTTTATAAAAAAGCGGTATCAACACAAATGCAATGATTATCTGTCCTACCACGAACCCCAAAACCATTTGAAGATACGAGAAATTGCCTACTGATACCATTCCGGGAACTGAGACAAATGTGACTCCCGATATGGATGAACCAATCATGGCAAACGCCACTACAAACCAGGGTGATTTTCTGTTACCAATAAAGAAACCCTGGTTATCGGCCTTTCTGCCGGCTATGTAAGAGATAGTAAATAATACAATGAAATAGCAAATGATCGTAGTTAGAACCAGAAATGGACTCATAATAATGTTTGATTTTTATTTATTCTGCATATAGTAAATAAGGGGCACGTTGCTTTTTGAACTTAACAACATCGTCTTGCCAAACAGCTTTTATTTCTGCGGCCGACTTACCGGCTATGATCATTTTCCGGACATAATCCCGTCCTACCAACATCTCAAAGAAAGGTCTGAAAAAATGTTCCCCTAAATTCATGTTTTTATATGCGTCAATCAAATAACTCAGGTCCACCCCGTTCTTCCAGATATCTTCATCCGGGATGTTGCTCAGGTTGACTCCATAACACAGTTTATCCAGCAAAGGCGGGTTCTTGGCACCGGGAATACTCTTCGGCGTAAAACTGAAAGTATATCCCAACATGTTCGGGTGGCCGTATACCTGAAATGGAAGAGATGTCCCCCGACCCAGGCTCACCGGTGTTGCTTCAAAGAAACAAGTGGAAGGGTACAAATAGATCGATTTCATATTGGGAAGATTTGGTGATGGTGCTATCGGAAGCTTATATTTCGTCTGATGGGTATAGTTTTTACACTTTATCACCGTCACATCACATTTCCGTCCATCGGTGAGCCATTTTTCCCCATTGGCCATAAGCGCAAGTTCTCCCAGCGTCATACCATGAACAATCGGTATGGGTAACGTACCCACTCCTGATTTGTATTTCATATCCAGGATCGGTCCATCAACATAATGTCCATTCGGGTTTGGACGGTCAAGGATCAGCACTTTTTTGTTGTATTCAGCACAGGCATCCATCATGTGAATCATAGTGCCATAATAGGTATAAAAGCGAAGTCCTACATCCTGAATATCGACAATCAACAGATCGAAAGAATTCATGACAGCCTCTGCCGGTTTGCCTGATTTCCCTTCATATAACGAACGAATGGGAATCCCTGTCTTTTCATCCACTGAACTTGATACATGTTCTCCTGCATCTGCATTACCACGAAAACCGTGTTCAGGGGAAAAGATAGCAACAACATTATACCCTTTCCGGTGAAGCAAGTCAACAAGATGTTCATTGCCCACCATTCCAGTCTGGTTGGACAGTACAGCTATTTTTTTATCTTTTAACAACGGGAAATACTCCTGTGTAGACGCAGCACCCACTATAACAGGAGCATTCTGGGCCTTTGCTGGTATGAATGTCAACAATAAGAGAAAGAGAATTGGATTTAGTTTCATATTCATTTAAATTGAGTTTTACATTATAGATTGATAGATCACCTCTTGTATTTTGCTTCTGATTTGCATTTTTGAGAGTTTATTAACAGCATCATTCGGGTATACGCGATTACTTAAGAACACAAATACCAGTTTATTGACCGGGTCAACCCAACAACAGGTACCGGTGTAACCGGTATGCCCAAAAACGGCATTCGGTGCTAAAGCACAACACGGGTTGATTCTGGGGTTTGTAGGTACCGGCTTGTCATAACCCAATCCGCGTCTTCCACTGACAGAGGTTGTAGTGGTAAAAAGCCGGCAGGTCTCCTCACTGATGTACCGGGTACCATCAATTTTTCCTCCATTAAGTATCATCTGATAGACCTTTGCCACATCAGCTGCATCAGCAAACAAACCTGCATTTCCTGAAATTCCGCCCATAAAAGCTGCCGAATCATCATGCACATATCCCTGTAACATTTTACCACGTAGTACATCGTTTTCCAGGGTCGGTGCTATTTCGTCTTTTTTATGTGTCAGCAAAGGCAAATAAGTAAGATAACCAAGCTTCATAGGTGTATAAAAACCGTCGTTCAGGAAAACATTCAACGTCTTCCCGCTGATTGTTTCAATAATCTCCTTTAACAACATAAAGTTAACATCACTGTAACAGTACACTTTAGCATTCAACCTTGAACGGGCTATCATCTGCATGGCTTCATCATGAAACTTGTTATTCACATAGAAATTTTCCGCCACATGGATCGAATATTCATCCGAATAGGTTTTGGAAACCCAGCCCTCTTTAAATATTACAGACACATCGGCATCCTGATTTTCCTCCTTATGCCGCTTGTGGGAGGTTGAAGTCTTTTTATGTTTGGTTTTAATTTGTTCAATAACCATCCTGTAAAAAGGCAAGGATGCTACCAGCCCCGATTCATGGAACAAAAGCTCGGTAATGGTGATATTCTCTTTGTCAGTTCCGCGAAGGAATGGCAGATACATGGAAGCTTTATCGGTAAGGCTTAACTTCTTATCATCATACAGCTTCATAACTGCAAGCAGGGTTCCTGTGGTCTTTGAAAGTGAAGCCAGGTCGTACATGGTCGTTGGTATCACCTTTTCTGTTTTTTTATACGTCAGGTATCCAAAGCATTTATCGTAAAACGGTTTACCCTCTTTTAGAACCAACACATGACATCCCGGATACACTTTGTTTTGAATACCATCGTTAGCTATTGAATCAATAGCAGCCAATGTTACTGTTTTATTTCGCGTGATAACAGGCGCATGTATCTCTGAACCTGCGACTACAGCCTGACTGACTGGTTTTGGTTTGTCAAGTGTTGCCGGTACTACCTGGGCTTCCAGGGCAATCGAAAACAGAATGAATAAAATTATTGATACTTGTCTTTTCATCTTTTTCTTCAAATAATAAAATATTCTGGTTATAAACATACTATGTATAACTCAAAAATAGTCATATAAAAACAAGAACCGGTAAAAATTATATTAAAAAAATTTCAAGGATTTGTCATCCTCACGTTGAAACATTGATACCGAGCAACTTATTTCAATATTGTTTTAGCTGTATCCTTAGGTAGCGCTTCCGAAGACAGGAAGGCCAGGTAATAACAAAGTGATGCAGTCCCATCCATAGTTGGCTCATTGGTCGAGTAATCGGCATAATCATCGTGATAAACCACTTTATCCGACTGGAAATCGGCATATTTATCAACTCCGGCAATGTGTACCCCTTTCAGGCTTTTAAACAAGGCTGTATATACCGGACCATCTACCAATCCCCCATCAATGTGATAATGATACAGCTGAGTAAATGCTGAATGTGGATAATGTGGATAATCACCATTCTCTGGCATGCCTACTATCATGCATTTTCCCCATGGATTGCAGCCAAACAACCAATCGCGCATAGCCGTTTCCATTTCCTGAAATTCAGTATCCCCTGTCAGTTTGCGATACAAATGACATTGCGTTATCAGTGCTACCGTCAGGTTGTTTGAGCACCAGATAAATGGAATCCCATTCATAAAGGCATCATCCCCTGCCCGTTCACGAACACGCTCCAAACCTGACTTCATATTAAGGATAAATTCATGACTTACCTTGGCATTCCTTTGAACCCCCAACTGGTATTGACCCAGATTGACAAACGGATACCACTGGTAATGACGGGCTGAGTCAGCTCCCATCCAGGGAGTAACAGGCTCCATACGTCCAAATTGGACGGCGTCTTTCAGGTATTTTGTTTCTCCTGTTGATTTAAAAATCTGTGCTGCTGCCAACTGCATGTCATCCGTATAATTATCTTCTTCGTAGAAATAAGGTGCTCCACAGGGTGCTGTCTGACAGACTCCAGGGTACTGTATCCCTTTGTTGTAAGCATCTACCGATTTTTCTTTTAAAAGTTTGGCATATTCAGGATAATAAGAGGCCAGCAATTCTGCACCCAGTGAAAAAGAGGATGCAAATTTACCTACCGTGGAAGCCAATCCCGTGGTTCTGTTCTTATACTTGAATAATCCCTGCTTCTCTGGGGTACAAAAGTAAACGGGACGGTCCTTCCCTTTTCCCCAACCGTAATCTACATCATCATTTTTCGGCAGCTTAAACCCGATATGATCCCTGTCATCGGCTATCTGATTAAAATAAGTATCCTTGTCGGGATTCATCTTTACCAACCAGTCTAATCCCCATTTAGCTTCATCCAGCACATCCGGAATGCCGTTACTACCTTCCAACCCGTTTGCCTGGTAATGGTCCCCAAAAGCCTGTGGATATTGGCTGTAAGCGAAAAGCATCTGATATATGGCATTGGCCGAAGTAGTTACATACTGGAGGTAATCGGAAGCATCATGCCATCCGCCCGTTGCATCAATCTTTTCACCCGTACGTGTAGGATGATAGATTATTCTGCCATCATCCCGATGGCAGGAGTCTTTTAAAAATGGATTAAAACCGCAACGCTGTTGGCGCATATACTTCAACGGTATATCCGCAGTGGAAGCATACACATCACTCCCTATCCTGAACACCGGGGACTGTGCCTGCCCAGCAACAATGGAATACGTACCAGGCCTGTTAAAAGAAGAAAAGTTAAGGCGGCAGGTATTCTTAAAAGCACCTTGTACGCCAGTCACCACCAACTTTTTACTGTTAAACACTACTTTCTTTGTAGTATAATCGATGATTTTAAAATCTTTAATATTTTCAGGTTGATTGGTCACCCATACTGCATTCTTGATATCATCGGGCAGATAGCCCTCTTGATTTACCCGGATCCATTGGGCGGAAGAAACGGAAAAATTAATCAAACCAAATAGAAAAATTAATGCTAGCTCTTTTTTCATAAATAAAATAATAAATAATATTGCTAAAATTACACCTGATTTAGCGGATCTGACCGTTAGATATATTATCAGGAACTGTTGGAACAAGTGTTGATTTCGGGATTTCCACTTGATTATACCGCGGTTGATCCATTACTCCAGCTTCAGAACTCAGCAGGGGGTATAAAGTTGAATCTTTAAGTACTGCCTGAATAGTAGATGGTTTCCCATCAAGCATCACCAGTGAATTTACCAACCTTACACCGTGGCTATAATCCATGTACCAATGCACATGACCCAGGTACAGGGGTTGAATAGATTTACCATCCAGCTTATACCAACCATATATGGCAACTTTACCAGGAGCGGTTTGCAACCTGTTGGTGATGACTATATCTTTCTTTAATCCATCTACAATGTTTGCCGACCGGTTCCAACCGGAACCACAGGCAGTCAATGCTTTTTCAATTTCCTGATTGTGCAGTATAAACATATCTACCAATTCGTTTTTATTCCCCACAGGAACATGCGGTATGGGTGCTATGCGATAGACAGCCGCCTTCGAAACTGAATCAACAATGCGGGTAGTTGGCAAGGAACATCCGAAATAATCGGCAATGGTTTGTGCTGTTTCAGGACTGACAGGAATCCGGCAGAAATCATCATTTGATCCTATTGCCAGATAATCCGGCAGAACCTGTATCGTACAAACATGTCCGTTGTTATGGAATGTTACATCGACAAACTTCTTGCAAAAATCAGGGGTATTCCCGCTTTCTATTTCATGAATCACCAATGGTTCACGTTCCAGGTAGGTCATGTTTTTTATTTTTTCCATAAAAGCAGACCCTTTCACTGCTTTTTTAGATCTGGGTTGAAACTGAGCCTCGGAATAGGTCAGATTTGACTGTATCAGGTTGGAATATGCCCTGAATGGTACAGCCATCGGATAATATGAATAACCCTTTCCTTCCAGTTTGGTTCCTGAAAGGATAGACTGAATGAATCCGTTGCGTTCAACCTGGATGGTATGTAATATCGCTTTTTCCTCATTTGTTTTCAGAATAAATTCAATCCGGTTGTTCAGGGCCGTGTATCTGAGGAAATCAGCGTTTATTGCGGTTTTAAAGGCAAAATCTTTTTTCAGGGCATCAACCATCCGCTTGCTTCTATACCAGGTTCCACCCGTAGCACTGACTACCGGCTTGCCGTTGTACAACCCAACGCTGTCATTATAAGCCAGCACACATAAGTGGTTTGCATTAGATGATTTCAACCATTTCGATAATTTCGGTCCGTAACCGGAAGTCTCATCATACCCGTAAGTACTGTCCAGGAATGAAATACGCTCGACATAGGATGGTATATCACTGACACTGTTCAGGTAGCCGAAGATAAAATACCCGCCACCACTGTGCGAATTCAATGTTACACGTGTATCATACGACCGGAAGATTCCCCTGACTGAATCAACCAACGCTTTTATTGTTGAATCAGGGTATTTAGACCGCCATCTGTTCCATGCTTTTTGGTTTGATTCCACATAACAAACCACCACATTGGCATTCGTAATTTTACCCCTGAGGTAACGGGTTTGTGCTCCGATATGTTGAATATCATAATGCCAGTCAGTAGCGGTTAATTCGGTATTTCCTATCGTATTTTCAATGGTATTGCCATTTGGCAGGGCGTAGAAAATGAGCATTACCTTCTTGTGCGGGTTAAATGTAGAAGCGGAAGGTGCATTGATATGAAACTTCACTTCAGGTGCCCATACTGGGGAATCAAAAACCTTAACTTGTTCATCGTTGTAAATGCTTTTTTGAAAACCTCCCAGTACAGTAGGTTGTGCAAGCGCATTCACAGAAATGAGAATTAAAGTAAAAAAGATGAAGATATTTTTCAATGCAAACCGATTATTAAGTACTGTTACAAAAACCCTTAAAAGACCACACTCGACAGATCTAAGGAAAAGCTGTCAGGGTAAGGTTACTAAACTTCGAAACTATTGTTTCATGATTCGTTTAACAGCCATTCCATCTGCTGTTTTTACTTTCAAAATATAGATGCCGGATTGTAAACCAGACACTGAAAGATCAACCTTATTCGATTGTACTTTTCTAGATTGAATTAATCTGCCATTTATATCGTAAAGTGCAATCACTTGCATAATTGAACCTGAACATTCAATTGAAATATTATCTTTCACCGGATTAGGATACGTCCGAACCATCTGTGACAGATCAGAAACCTGGTCCAAACCTGTTTTGGCAACAACAATCAGTTGACTGGATGGAGCCGGAGTTGTAAATTGATTTTCAACTTTCGGCAATGCCCATACGCCCAATCGTTCTGAAGTATTCGAAATTGCATACACATTCCCGGCACGGTCAAAGGATATTCCTGCTGTATTGGTACCCATAGCCGGTTTGATAGAATGTAGGCGTGTCAATGTTGGAATTCCTTTTTCGGAATAGATTACATCAAAAATCTTTACTTCGTCCTGACATCCCATAGCTAAACGTGTTCCATCATAACTAACAGCCATTCCTGCCATAACAGAATTTGCAATTAATGTTGGAGTCGATCCTGAATTATAATTTACCAATCCATCGGATCCGACATGAATCAACGAAGGAGTTAATTCAGCATCTGCAGCCCTGTATTGCGATATCCACCACCCACCACGGTTGTCGGGAGCAATACAGGAGTTCATGTTCTGCTGCAGATTTCCATTTAATGCATCGTTATAGGCAACTGCACTTGGAGCTGCCTGCCAGGGTGAAGCCATGGTCCCAATGTTGTATTGCAACACATTTCCAGTACTCGTTGCAGTTGCATCAACATAATCTTCATCGAACGTGTACAGTTTAGTGTTGACTCCGGTTCCTAGTACCCAACAATGGGCAATAGAACCATGTACATTTACTCCTCCTATACTGGATAAACCGGATGTTGCTTTTGTAAGGCCCTGTGAGAACACAGGTGTAAACGCACCAGCTGGATTAGACGGATCCATTACCCAGACTCCAGGGTGTGCATCGCTCCAGTCGCTAATAAAAACCTTACCGTCATCAGCTACAGCCAATCTCATCGGACTGCTTGAACCGGCCCAGGTTACTTTTCCTGCGTAACTTTCAGCTCCCTGGTTGGTTACGTCTTCCAGCGCTGAATTTAGAATATATATGCCATCTTTGGTCGTTCTGTTGGTAATAGTTCCAGGTGAAGTTTCAGCAGCATATACCCGTCCGAAATAATTGCTTTCAAAACTATTATCCACTGCAACGCCACGTGGTGAATAAAACTGCAACTGAGGTTTTGTATTGTCCGATATTTTTACCGGACGATCAACTGTTTCAGCAACTGCTTTCACGGTCCAGGTAAAGGTTCCTTCAGGTAAATCGGCAGATAATACTGAAACATATTGTTTGCCTTTTGGAAGTGCTCCTGCAACAATCGTTTTCACAACTTGAGTTCCGTTACTTATTGTAATCGTGACTGCGGTAGCCGATTCGTTCAACGTAAAATTCAATTTGTAGCCATCTGGCGCTGTTTCAACTTTTAATTCAGAAGCATAAATGTTTGCCTTCCCTGCAGGAACAACTGTTTTGTAACGTGCCATTCCCTGGTTCTGAGCCAGAATAAGCAATTCAATGTCGTATCCGCTTACTTTTGCTGCTGCTGCCATAAAGCTTGCTTTTTGTGTCCCTAATCCAGCCTCCGGAAGTTTTTCAGAAACTTTTATAGCATTGCTCATGCCTGCTGTTATATCAAACATGGCCACTCCAACTGCTGTGGAATCAGCATTGCAAACCGGAGCAGACATATATACATGTTTTGCATTTCTGAAATAGGCGTTTCCTGATGCAACAGGTTGAATGGTATATCCCGATTTTTCAACAAACGAGCCCTTGTTGGTCAGGGTCGAACGGTCTGCCACTGTCCAGTCGAATTTATATTCTGTTGGCAATAGTTTCTCACTGTCCAGATAGAAATGGTCGCTACCTGTAGGCGAAATGGTAAAGGTAAACTTCTTTCCCCAAATCATTTCACTATAATTAGTGGCATCCAACATATATTTAAAACCAATGGCAGGATTTCCTTCTTCATAAGTCAAACCCATTATACGTATTAATTTTGTTGAGCCTGTGGTTACCGAAGGCGCATAAATTATACATTTCGATCGAGATCCGCTTACTGCAAATGTCTCGCCAACTACCCCATTTGTCCAGGATGCCTGTTGCTGAGTCTGGAAAAGCAATGTTGGAGCTATTGAATCATTATTCCAGTTATAGACTTTAAAATATCTTCCTTTTGTTTCCGGTAAAGAGATCGTATCTTTGTTACAACCCAATAAGTAACCATCGGCTGTAAATGCAATATCATTTAAGATCTTAACGCCACCTGCTATCCCCGTCAAATTCATCTCCCGTATTTTAGCCGTTGTTACAGCATTGATAACAAATATCTTAGGTTCTGTCGTCAATACATACAGCTTCTCATTACGATAGAGTACTTTCTTAATCTGGGTTGGATTCAACCAATCAGGTAAGATGGCGCTTGCTGCACCAAATTTATAACTATTCAACGGTAAAACACCGGCTTCCTGTATCGGGTTCGGATAATCAGGGGTGGTGTCTTTTTGAATTACGATATTCGGATTCACAAGCAACATCTTGGCATACGTTGTGGTGGCTGCGGTTACAGTCAGGGTCGTATCTTTCGAGGTATGGTTTGTGGCATCGATATGCAGTTTATAGGTTCCAGGTGTCAGGTCGAAGAATGCAAATATTCCGTTATAAATGCTATCCACTTTACATATGCCCAGTGAATCGCCGGCTGCATTCATCAACTTCACCCTTGCCCCGTTCAAAGGTAACCAGCGGTCATCTGTCCCGGCATTATAATTAAATTTAGAGTTCACAATTGTTTCATCTTTCCCCTTGGCGTAACCGGCAATGATTCCTGTAGCGGGAAGGTCTATATGAAAATAATCACAAAAATACCGGTAGAAGTTCCCGGCTTCAAGCTTGCGGTAATTCTGGTTCATCAACCGATGTGTTTCAGGCTGGTAATCATGGAATGAACCTTCGGAAAGGAAACCTGGTACAGTAAGTGGCCTGAGAACACCCAATGAGTACCCATAGAAGGAGGAATCACCCCGTAGGTTGGGCTGAGTGGTAAATGCTGTCCAGTTTGTTAGCTTGTTAGCCATCAAACGGGGCCAGAGGGTTTGTGCCATAGTCAGGCTTGCTGGAACTTTGGGTCGACCATCGGCTCCTTCATATAAAAGGAGGCAATAATTGACCCCCGTAGGCGTACCCATCGCATTGCTATGAATGGATAGAAATGCATCCACACCGTTTGCGTTTGCCTCTGCCGCAATTTGACTTAAAACACGATCATCCACATCGCGGTTTTGGGTGCGTGACATATATACCGTTGCACCCGATGCCTGTAGCATATCGCGTAAAGACAAGCCCTTTTGCAAGTTACTCCACGATTCCCAAAAACCCAGTGTATCGCCTAACGCATAATTTATTGTAATCAGATTCCGGTCGTTGGCAGGATCATAACCGCCGTGACCGGGATTAATATATATCTTCTTGCCTGTAAAATCATTTGCAGATGCCCATGAACATACCAAAAGAGCCAATAAAATTCCTATTACTTTTTTCATATTGTATTTCTCTATCATTTAACTGTAATGGTGAGTAAATACAATTCTCCTTTGTCCGTGTTGAATGCAATGCGTGATCCATCGGTAGATGCAACGGGGTACATGGCATTTTTGTCTGCAGGAGTCGGAAGCGTTTGCCGCATTTTTCCGTCCCTGGTTACTGCCACGATAGTCGACGAAATCAGCTTTTGCCCATCATCCTTGTCGTCCATGCCCACCAGCCACTGGTTGTTAATCCACCTTGGGGCATTCAGCTTCCCGATCGAAACAGGGCTTGTTCCATCAATCTTACATACAAAGCTTCCGTTGCCTGCCACTGTATAGGCAATATTCTTCCCGTCAGGCGAGATAGAAGGCCAGATATAACTGGCTTGAGTTCCGTTTGGAGTAATTACTGTTCGTCCCGCCGAAGTGTAAAGCACCATTTTCTGGTCCTCAATGCAAATGACAGGAGTGCTTTCTGTGCGGGTAATATTTTTGGCAACCAATGTTTTGCCTTTTACAAACTGAGGTTTATTGGCAGCAAACCTTGAAGTCAAATCTTCCCGGGTGGGTGCAACCAGTTGTTGCTGTTTTCCGGTTTGCCTTGAATAGGATACCAATGAACTGTGGCGCAGATTTTTTACAAATTCATTTTTTTTATACAAAATGGTATTCCCATCAGCACTGATTTGAACACCGTAGCCTGCGCCTGCATCCTTCGTAAGCGATTTGAAGGATTTGTCTTTAAAAGTATATTGCTTTAGTCCGGCATAATTTTCGGATGTTGTCAACAGATAATCACCTGCCGGGCTGAATGAAGGATAATAACAACCTCCTTCCTTTAAATCATTAATCACACTAATAGACTGAACATCAATCTTTTGGGCAAATGAAATTTGCGAAATTAATGAAAATACAAGTATGATTTTCTTCATAACATGATTCGTAAGTGTGATTAAATATAAGATTTCGGCGGTAAAATTACAAATAATTTTGAATTATGCAAACGTTTGCATAACTTTTTTATCATTCTGATATCACATCTTTTTTATTTAACACAGACGAAGTGAAAGCTGTAGAAGGAAGAGGATGAACCCATACCCTCTCCCTGGTTGTATGAATCGGACAGGAATAAATAAAAATGATAGTAGGCCGTATAAACAATAGCGACATGACTTGAATGGCACAATGAGGTTACAGCAAATGTCCAGGCACAGGAATGTATCAGGATGGTAAAAGCGACCCTAAAAAACCTGTTTATGGAAGAACAAACAGGAATAATTCCAACATCATTATTTCGAATTGCGAGTCAGCTGAAATACAATTCTTACTAGCTTTGGATACACTTCTTTAGCAAGATATCAGTATGAATCAGGTATTGCAAATAACGAATTACGTCTTGTGCATACCCATTGTGTATTATAAATTAATAATTATGCATTTAATATTGGAAATTATGAATTATCCATTATGAATTAAATTTAAGTATGAAGGGAAATCAGAGAGGCTTCAGAGGGGGTTTCGAGGGGGTTTCGAGGGGCTAGGCCCATTGAACCCTCAACCAACCCTCAACCAACCCTCAGGCAACCCTCAGGCAACCCCCTCTGAAGGGTGAACAAATGATAATTGAGAAATTGCGGGTGAAGATGATGAAAGGTTGCCATTTTTTGAATAAAAACACAAAAATAAGGCCTAAATAGTATATTTATCCATGAAAATTATCCATGACCGAAAACAGAATTCCATTGGTTCGGAATAGCGGGATGGTGTTTTTTGAAGTACAGGCTGTACAGGAACTGAAAAAGAAGAGAAAAAGAATATTCATTTGTTCCACAGGGTTAAATTTCTTATTTTTGCGACAAATAAGCTAGCAATGGAAAAAGTAGATAAAGTGATCTGGGGAATTATCGGGGCCGGAGATGTGTGCGAAGTAAAAAGTGCACCGGCCATGTACGCGTTGCCTCATTCGGAAGTAAAAATGGTGATGCGCCGCAACGCAGCAAAGGCAGCTGACTTTGCCCACAGGCACGGAATCGGGCATTGGACTTCCAGCCTGGATGAGATACTGAATGATCCTGACATAAATGCCATTTACATTGCAACTCCCCCGGGTTCGCATGCTGAAATAACCCTGCAGGCAGCCAAAGCAGGCAAAGCCGTTTATGTGGAAAAACCCATGGCAAATACCTACGCAGAATGCCTGGACATGATAGAAGCATGCCGGAAAGCTGATGTGCCGCTATTTGTGGCATACTACAGGCGTACTTTACCCGGGTTTTTAAAGGTGAAGGAACTGATTGAAAGTGGCATAATAGGGAAGGTCCGGCTCGTGAATATCGAAATGTATCAGCCTTGCCGTCCCGACAATCTTGCACAAGCGGAAAATAACTGGAGGGTACAGCCGGAGATTTCAGGAGGAGGATATTTTCATGACCTTGCATCCCATCAGCTTGATTTTCTTGATTTCTTATTTGGACCCATTGTTGAATCCAGCGGGATATCCTGCAACCAGGCAAAGCTCTATCCGGCCGATGATCTTGTGACAGCAACCATGAAGTTTGAAAATGGGGTGGTTGGTACGGGCATGTGGTGCTTTACAACCGGCAACGTTTCGGAAAAGGACAATACACGGATTGTTGGGTCAACAGGAGAGCTATCCTATAATTCGTTTGGCAGCCCAATGATTATCCGGGTTATAAGAGATAAAAACGAAAATGAAGAATTTTGTTATACACACTCCCAACCTATTCAGCAACCACTCATCCGGGCTATTGTCGGGGAGTTATGCGGTGACGGTATATCTCCGAGTACAGGCGAAACCGGCGCACGGACTACCCGCGTACTTGAACAGATTACCTGAATCCGCCTATTTCCGGTTCAGATATTCGGATCCGAGCAAATAAGAGAAGGTAAACGATATGCCACCAAAAATATCGTTGCTTTTTGAAACAGTCCTGGTGCCATCTACTAACTTTTTTGTAGGAGGTTTAAATCCATCCATATAATCCGAAAATGGGAAATTATAATTGATTTCGAAACCCAGCAGGAATCCATTGTTAAAATTATACCGGTATCCGCCACCAAACGGGATGACCGGACAATTGTATGTTCGTTTATAGGTATAGTGTGCAATGGGATTAGCCGGATCATAATTTAAATCGGCAATGCTTCGCAGCATCCCAATTCCAAGAAACCCGTAAATGAGACTGGGCGTCGACCTGTAGTAATACCTGCGGCCCAGAATAATGGAATACTCCCCCATTAATGCCGCCTTTAACACCTGTGAATTAAAGGAATACCGCCTTGTGTTGGTTAATGAAACAGTATCTTTACCAGTAAAATTCATATAGCTGACTTCGAATTTATAGCCAAAATTATTCGGATATAACTTTCTGTATCCAAACGTAAAATTATTATTCTTCAACAGACTCTGGCTATAAGGAGATGCTGTGGGATCGGCAAAGCAGAATTCAGGTCCGATTGAAAGAAACAGGTAGCTTTGTGTTTCCCTACTTTCGTCGACGAGTCCCCTACTACGCCTTTGCGCATGAAGAACTAAAAAGAAATTGAAAAGAATCAAAACGGAGAGAATAAGTCTTTTCATTTCAACCCTACATTATTTTAAACATATATTTTTCCAAACACTCTCTAGAAATTTAAAACCATTAACAAACTGATCAATTGTATTTTATTCAGCTATGGATTAATACCTGAAACTGCTGCCACCAACAAATTCACGCAACAGTGATGTGGGTGGTATTTCACGATCCTGAATCGGAACAAAATAATTCAAAAACTTGATTAACCGATGGGTCTCGGTATATTCATCACAATATTTGGGTACTTCTGCCAGGATAGGCTCGGCATGTCTTTTCAATACCGCCAGTTCAAACAACAATGCCGAATTAAACAACACATCGGCATTTTCCTGGAACGGGAAAATCCATTTTTCCTCCCCCCTGCGCACACTTGGCCATCGTGCAATGGTTTCGCGAGCTGAATAGTTCCGGAAGCGGTAATCACGAATAATCCGCCGGAGCAACCGTGTATCGGTAGTAGGAATCCAATTGTGGTTATCGATGGAAATGGTGGTAAGGGCAGAAACGTATATTTTAAATGTCGTTTCAATCGGAATATCCGGAATCAATTCAGGATTCAACGCATGAATCCCTTCCATGATTAAAATACTGTCATCATGCAATTTCAGTTTTTCACCCTTGTAGTACCGCTTTCCGTCTTCAAAATTAAAAAACGGAATCTCTATTTCCTCGCCATTGAGCAATTGTTTCAGATGCTGATTGAACAGGGCTAAATCAAGGGAATGCAAATGTTCAAAATCCCAATCCCCGTTTTCGTCCAGGGGAGTATCCTCCCTGTTAACGAAATAATTATCAAGTGACAACACCACCGGCTTTAAACCACTCACTATTAACTGAATAGAGAGTCGTTTGCTGAAAGTGGTTTTACCTGATGATTTGGGACCTGAAACCAGTACAAAACGCACTTTTTCTGAACGCTGCGAAATCATGTCGGCAATTGAAGCCACCTTTTTTTCATGGAGCGCTTCCGATACCTTAATCAGGTTAAATGACTGATTGTTCCGGCACGCTACGTTAAAATCGGCCACATTGGTCAGGTTTAATATCTTATTCCAGCCGACATATTCCTTGAAAATATCGTACATTTTAGGCAGCAGGATTACTTCTTCGAGTTCCACCGGATTATCACGGCTTGGCACCATAATCAACAGGCCATCATAATACTCAACTAAATCATAGATATTTAGATAGTCGGTGGATGGCAATAAAACTCCGTTATAATAATCAATAAAATCATCAATCCTGAAAAAACGGAAATACGGATTCCCCAGCGTTTCAAAAAGTGCAATTTTATCCTGCTGATGAACGTGGTTGACAAATAATTCCTTTACTTCCTTGGTCTGCTTTTCTTCACAAATAATGCGCTTCCCCTGGGAAATAATCAAATTAACACGTTCTTTTATCTGAGCAATAATCTCGCGTGTAACCGGTTGCCCCAAGTTATCCAGTTTACAATAGTACCCTTTTGAAATCGGGTGTTCAATCCGCAAGGTCGCTTGCGGGAAAAGTTCGGAGACAGCCTTTGACATAACCATGCTCAGGCTACGGACATATACCCGCATTCCCGAGGGAGTGCTTAAATCAATAAATTCAATATCTTTGGGTTTATAGATCAGGAAATTCAAATCCTCCACTTTATAATTTACCCGGGCAGCCATAACCGGATATTTGAGTTCAATCTTCAGATCGCGATATATTTCAATTACCGAGGTTCCTAATGGATAAATGTGGTATGATTTTGTGTTTTTGCAATAAATAGTGACGTGCTTATCCATTTGAAGAAAATGTTAAAAAATAGTTTTGCATAAATTCGGTGTAAAATTACATTATTTTTTTTAAATGTATTTATTTGAGGGTCTCTAAATTTTCAATTACATTTGTATTCAACTTTCAAAAAGTTAAGAGTCTATTAATCGATCTGTGTTTTTATTACCGCAATTTAACAAGCCTACGAAGTTATGAACTTATTTGATGTTTATCCGCTTTTTGATATCGAGATTGCAAAAGGCATAGGATGTAGTATTTATGATAATCATGGAATTGAATACCTTGACTTGTATGGTGGTCATGCTGTTATTTCCATAGGTCATTCTCATCCGTATTATGTTCAGAAATTGACCCAACAATTAGAAAAACTCGTTTTCTACTCAAACTCAGTGGTAAATCCATTACAAAAAGAACTGGCAGAGAAGTTGGGTAAAATATCAGGATATGAAGATTATGCCTTGTTTTTAATCAATTCGGGAGCAGAAGCAAATGAAAATGCACTAAAACTGGCTTCATTTCATACCGGCCGCCGGAAAGTGATTGCGTTTAATAAAAGTTTTCACGGGCGCACCTCTGCATCTGTTCGTGTGACAGATAATTCAAAAATAGTTGCCCCCATCAATGAAGGATTTGAAGTTGAGTTTCCTGCTTTAAACGACATAGAAGCCGTTCGGAAGTCACTACAGAACAAGGATGTTTGCGCGGTGATCATTGAAGGGATCCAGGGTGTAGGCGGAATACGTATTCCGGACCCCGAATTTCTGAAAGCCCTGAGCGTGGAATGTAAAGCCATGGGAACCCTGCTGATCCTGGATGAAGTACAATCGGGATACGGACGGAGCGGTAAATTTTTTGCCCACCAATATGCCGATATTCGTCCCGATCTGATTACAATTGCCAAAGGAATGGGAAATGGCTTTCCAATCGGAGGTGTACTGATTAGCCCGGCCTTTGAAGCTTCTTTTGGCTTATTGGGCACAACATTTGGAGGAAGCCACCTGGCATGTACGGCAGCCATAGCTGTACTGGATATTTTCAAAGTGGAACATTTACAGGAAAATGCCCTGAAAATCGGGAATTATCTGATGGATGAGTTGAAAAAAATTCCACAAATCAAAGAAGTAAGAGGCCTTGGACTGATGATTGGAATTGAATTTGATCAACCGGTCAAAGAACTGCGCAACCGGTTACTATTTGAGAAAAAGATATTTACAGGTGCAAGCGGAACAAATGTCATCCGACTGCTACCTCCTTTATGCCTCTCTAAATCGGATGCAAACTCCTTTTTAACAAGCTTCAAAGAAATTATTCAAACAGTTTTTGTCCAGGCTTAAACCGCAGGGTTCTCACTCCGTACTTTTCTACCGTTTCTATTTTTCTGAAATGAACAGATTTCCAGGATACACTTTTCAATGGGTGTAAACTGGAAATGCAGGGCTTTTTCAACTTTGCTGTTGGAATAGTACTCCTTGTGAGTTGCTGTACGGGCAGTTGCCCTGTCAAGGAGAGGAGTAAACCTGAAGAGTTTGCCAACCATTTCAACGATAACCCCGACTGTCCAGAGTGTTCGTTTGCCAATGCAGATAAAGGGGCGATGCTTTCCAAAGCAATCAGCCATCCACCCAAGGATATCTTTGCCGGAACAGTTTTCACCCACCAGTATAAAACGTTCACCACTGATCGTGCTTTGGGTTAACAGGATCATTGCTTTCACCACATCCCGGACATCGACATATCCACTGCAGCCAAGGGTATAAAATGCCAATCCTTTTCGGGCTTGAGAGAATAGCTGCGAACTGCCTGTATTGGTGCCCGAAACACCTAAGATTACGCCAGGGTTTACAATAACAGCATTCAACCCCTCGTCGATTCCTTTCCATACTTCCTGCTCGGAATAGTATTTACTCCTGGAATAAAGCGAGCGTTGGGGAGTATCTGTCCATACATCATTTTCATCAATTTGCTCTTTGTTGTCAGCTCTTCCGCAGGCTGCAATGGAACTGACAAAACAGAACTTTGTAATGTTGTTATCGAGTGCAGAACGTACCATATTCCGTGTACCTGCTACATTTACATCAAGGATAGTCTGTTCGCCGGCATTGAATGATACCACGGCTGCACAATGGTAAACCAGTGTAACGCCTTTCATTGCCTGTTGAATTGAATTTTCGTCGAGTACATCAGCCACAATCCAGTCAATACGGGCCAGAAAATCATCGGGGAAGGCAGTATAGAAGCTAAAGATTGTATGCAGGGGTTGCAGGTTGCTTGATGGACGGCGAATGGCTGAAACACGATCATTTTCCTGCAATAAATGCCAAATTAAATTTCCACCCACTAAACCTGTGGCACCCGTTACCAGTATCATTTCTTCATTTTTTGAATTGTAGTTCAAAAATACGGAAAGAAAACCGTATTTTTGCATTTCCAATTCTAAAAGATAAATCGTATACCAATTCACCATGAAAACCATTTGCGTTTATTGTGCCTCAAGCACCCAGGTAAAGCCAAGTTATTTTGCTGCAACTGCACGTCTGAGCCGGATTATTGCCGCAGCGAATCTTTCGGTGGTTTATGGCGGCGGTTCTATGGGACTAATGGGACAACTTGCAGACAGCACGCTTGAGGCAGGTGGCAGGATAACCGGAGTCATTCCCCGTTTTATGTGTGAAGTGGAATGGAACCACACCAACCTGACCGAATTGATTTTGGTTGATACCATGCATGAACGCAAGGAAAAAATGGCCCTGATGGCTGATGCGGTTGTAGCTTTACCCGGAGGATGCGGTACATTGGAGGAATTGCTGGAAGTAATAACATGGAAGCGTCTGGGAATATTTACTAAACCCATCATCATTGTAAACCTGGAAGGTTATTTTGATGCATTGGTTACCATGTTAGACAGGGCTGTGGATGAACACTTCATGCGTGCCGAACACCGCCGTATGTGGGAAATCGTTGAAACACCCGAACAGGTACTGGATGCAATCCAACGTTCGGACAACTGGGATACTAATGCACGAAGTTTTGCGGCACTCTAATACAAACTATGATTCAGCAAGATAGCATACAGGCATTCAGCGACAGTACAAGCGCAATACCGGATTCACTGGCAAAATTTGATTCGTTGGCCCGGGTGGATTCCATTACTGCCGTTGCCGAATGGTTTAAAGCAGTTGCACGGTTGCCCAAAGGATTTATAGGGATTCCTCACCCATCACTCCCACAGACCGAAAATTGGGTATTCTGTATCCTGCTGGTACTCTTTTTTCTTTTGGTATATTCTGTTTCCACTTCAACAGGGATCATAGCCGAAACGATAAAATCGTTTTTCCAGGTAAAAGAACGATCAAGCATCTTCAGCAAGGCCACAGTAACTGATTTCAGGTTACGTCTGTTACTGGTTCTCTTTTCAACCGGTGTATTCAGCTTATATATCTACCTGTTAATCTTTAAGCCCGAAAGTCAGTTCCCGATAAAAACATATGGCTACTTTTTGATAATAACCGGTCTCTTCCTGGGGATAAAATCCGTGATGATTGATGTGATCGGGTATGTATTCCTGTCTCCATCCAATAAGAAAATGGCCAAGGAAAGCTATTTTAACATCATTTCAATTCTGGGAGTTGGCTTGTTTCCATTACTGATCCTACAAATATACATTCCCGCCGGATACTATCATATCACAGAAATAATAAGTCTGGGAATGTGTCTGGGAGCGTGTATACTCGTCATAATTAAACTATTTCAAATATTTTTCCATAAAATAGTAGCTTCTTTTTATATATTGTTGTATCTTTGCACCCTCGAAATTTTACCTTTAATTATTTTATACAGGGTGTATAAATTGATCGTATAGCGAGATCCAATTAAAACTTTATTACTTTGAAAATTAAGAAGATACTAGTATCACAACCGAAGCCGACCACTGAAAAGTCGCCTTATTTTGACATAAGTGAAAAGTATAATGTCAGAATAGATTTTCGACCATTTATCAAAGTTGAACCAATTTTAGCGAAAGAATTCAGGACTCAACGGATAAATATTTCGGAACATACGGCAATTATTTTTAATGCGCGTCATGGGATTGACCATTTCTTCAGGTTGTGTGAAGAGATGCGGATTACAATTCCTGAAACAATGAAATACTTTTGCGTTTCGGAATCAGTAGCATTGTATTTACAACGCTACATCCATTATCGCAAACGAAAAGTGTTTTATGGAGCTACAGGTAAATTAGCTGAACTCGTGGTCATCATGAACAAACATGTGGAAGAGAAATATTTATTTATTACTTCTGATGTTCAAAATGAAGACACTATTTCTACCCTGGAAAAGTCCAAGATCACCTACGTGAAAGCTGTCATGTACAAAACTGTCAGCAATGACTTTGGACCGGATGAAGAGTTTAATTACGACATGCTCATCTTTTTCAGCCCGATTGGGATAGCATCGTTGCTTAAAAACTTTCCTGATTTTGTTCAGGAAGACATACAAATAGGCTGTTTTGGTGCTACAACTGCCCAGGCAGTCCGTGATGCCGGATTAAGGCTGGATATCGAGGCACCGCTACCCGGTGTTCCGTCGATGACTATGGCATTGGAAAATTACCTGAAAGAAAGCAATAAGAAAGTTCGAAAATAAATCGATTTACAAACAATACGACTGTCCCAAAAGTATCGAAGAATTTCCGTACTTTTGGGACAGTTTATTTAAAAGCAATGACCCACCAGAATTCATTTTCGAAACCGGAACATTTGTGTGGTGAGAAACGTATCACCCGTTTATTTACGCAAGGTGACGCTTTTATCGCATATCCGTTGCGTGTGGTGTATATCATAGAAACAGTCCATGATAATGTTCCTTCGAGTGTGCTGATAAGTGTACCTAAAAAGCGATTCAAACGAGCCGTAAAAAGAAATAGGTTAAAAAGACTCATGCGAGAGGCTTACCGCTTGAACAAATTGACACTCATAGAGAAACTCGAAGAAAAACAACTTCAGATTCATATTGCATTCAACTATGTGTCGGACGATGTATTGGATTTTGCTACCGTTGAGAAAAAGATGAAACTCTCATTAGAGAAATTAATTGCTAAAATTGAAGGGGTATGAAAAAAGTACTTCAATTTATTGTTTTATTGCCTGTTTATTTCTACCGGTACAGCATATCTCCCCTTATTCCACCACGATGCAGGTATACCCCTACCTGTTCGGAATATGCCATCGAAGCAGTAAAAAAACACGGCGTACTCAAAGGAGGCTGGCTGGCCCTGAAACGCATTGCCAGTTGTCATCCCTGGGGTGGAAGTGGATATGACCCTGTACCATAAGAATAGACAATCTTCTGCAAGTTTCTATCAATTAGTTTAAGGTTTGGTTATAACAATAAAGAAAAATTGTATCTTTGCCATTCTCTATCATTTTTTGAGAGCTTAAGTTGGTTGAAAAAATCCGCAAAACATATCATTTTCTTTCCATTCGCGTTGCTGTACGGTATCGTAACAGGAATACGCAATTGGTTATTTGACCAGGGCTTACTTCCTTCTACGATTTTTAAAACTCCCACTATTTCTGTAGGCAATCTGTCAGTCGGAGGAACCGGAAAAACCCCTCATGTAGAATATATTCTTACCATCGTAAAAGATAGCTGGAAAACAGCAGTCTTAAGCCGTGGCTATAAACGTAAAACAAAAGGATTCCGGCTTGCAGACCCCACATCAAATAGCCTCACGATTGGAGACGAACCGTACCAGATCTTTCAGAAATTTAAGGATGTTACTATCTCAGTTGATGAGAAACGTGTTCATGGTGTAAAGAAACTGCTTGAGCTTATTCCAGGACTCCAGTTAGTGGTTCTTGACGATGCCTATCAGCACAGGTATATCCAGGCCGGGCTATCCATCTTGCTAACTGATTATTCAAACTTATACAGCCACGATCTGGTTCTTCCCGCAGGTGGATTACGGGAATGGAAGAGTGGAAGTACACGGGCAAATATCATTATAGTTACAAAATGTCCGGAAGATATGAAACCCATTGATATGCGGCTGTATGAAAGCGAACTGAAACCAGAGACCAATCAGATGCTGTTTTTCTCTTGTTTTAAGTACGATGAACTAATACCTGTTTTTCCAATGCCGGGAAATGAAGAATGGACTTTTCAAAAAATAAAAGATACCCATGCTGATGTGTTGTTGGTAGCTGGTATAGTATCGCCTGAACCGATATTACAGCAATTGAAAAAGTATGCGCTAAATGTAAAAACCTTGTATTTCGAAGATCACCATGCTTTCCAGTCAAAAGACTTTATACAAATCAACAACCATTTCGACTCGCTTGCTGCTTCTGACAAAGTATTAATAGTAACCGAAAAAGATGCTGCCCGGCTGGTTACACATCCTAATTTCCCGGAAGCATTAAAAACCCGGACCTTCGCATTACCAATCCGGGTACAAATATTACACGATCAAGAAACTTTATTCATTCAAAAAATCAAAAATTATGTTGTTGAAAATTCAAGAAACTGCTGATTTCCTTCGCTCCAGAATACCTACCAATCCAAAGACAGGCATTATTCTGGGAACAGGATTGGGCAACTTAGTTACCCAAATTACAGATAAAACAGAAATCCCATACGAAACAATTCCAAACTTCCCGGTATCAACAGTGGAAGGGCACAGCGGAAAACTAATCATCGGAAAACTGGGTGATGTGGAAGTATTAGCCATGCAAGGCCGGTTCCATTATTATGAAGGATATGATATGAAGGCCGTCACCTTCCCTGTTCGCGTCATGAAAGCCCTGGGCATTGAAACACTGCTGGTATCAAATGCATCAGGGGGTGTAAATCCTGATTTTGAAATCGGAGACCTTATGATTATTACCGATCATATCAACTTATTCCCTGAACATCCGCTACGGGGTAAGAACATTCCTGAATTAGGAACACGTTTTCCGGATATGAGTGAAGCGTATTCAACGGAATTGATTGCAAAGGCGAAACAAATAGCTGCTAGAAACAACATCAAGGTGGTGGAAGGTGTCTATGTTGGCACTACAGGTCCTACCTTTGAAACTCCGGCTGAATACCGCTATTTCAGGGCAATTGGCGCTGATGCAGTTGGCATGAGTACAGTTCCTGAGGTTATTGTAGCCAATCATGCCGGAATGCGTTGCTTTGGAATTTCAATTATTACCGACCTTGGGGTACCAGGGAAAATTGTTGAAGTAAGCCATGAAGAAGTACAGGAAATAGGCAATTCTGTTCAACCACTTATGACCCTTATCATGAAAGAATTGATTCGCGAAGTTTAAAACAACTTCGGTCAATTGCTTGATTAAGTATTATAAAAAAAGGAATTGCAGTAAAGCTATTCCTTTTTTTATGACTTCCCAGCTCTAATCATCCCTATTAATATGATCGGGTATATCTAGAATCATTTTATTACTCCTGTTTTTTTCAGAAAGACAATAGTGGCTTTGTTAATCTCAGCATTCTTTTCCTTTTCGAAATTACCATGCTTTCCTCCTTCAACAGTTATGAATTCGTTATATACACCTGCTTTATCCAGTTTCTGGTGCAATTTAACCGACTGTTCGTATGGCACTATCGGATCGTCATTCCCATGTACGATAAACACCGGAGGATTGTTCTTATTGATATAAGTTACCGGCGAAATAGAAGCCCGGAATCCTGGATCTTCCATGTTGTCACCCATCCAGTTTAACAGGGATTTATAGGTATAAAACTTATCCGTTTTATCAACAAAATCAGATGGCGCATATTTGCTAATGATGGCTGCTACCTTCATGTTTTCTTTCCCTTTGCAATAGGTATCAAACCGACGGTCGTTTTCAAGGAAACCACCCATAAGTGCCAGATGTGCTCCGGCAGAACCTCCCATTAATACAATTCGTTTCGGATCAATATTTAATTCTTTGGCGTGCAGGATCAGATAGTCCATAGCACTGCGGATATCTTCAATAGCCCCAGGTGCTTTAGCAACATTCACCAGGCGGTATTCAACATTCGCAACTGCAAATCCTGCATTAAAGAATGTATTGAAACCACCTTGCCCTTCTTTGATTCCATGGTTCCAGCCTCCACCGTGAATATTTATAATTACAGGGGTTGGTGTTGTGCTGGCAGGATTAAAATAAACATCCAACCGTCCATCCCAGTCCTTTACCTTTGTATACACAACATCAATTTTTGATTCATATCCAAGTGGATATTCCACTTTTTTTACTTCGGCTTCCTGCGCGAACATACTCAGGCAGACAACCATGAGTGAAAAGCTAAATAAGATCCTTTTTTTCATGCATAATTAATTTTAAATTATCTATATTACTTTCAAGCATTTGGAATAATTGGTTGACCAATAATTCCAATGCCAAAAGTAAATATACTAATCCGCATGGAAAACCATGAAAAACTGTTATAGAGCACATAAAACAGAAAAAGTTCCTGAAAATGTATTTCAGGAACTCTTTTATTAAAAAATTGAACTACGCTAAACCTTTTAGTTTACAAACTGATCTATCCTATCAGGCTACATCAGTAACTTCGTATCCAATGGCATCAACGGCACTTTTAATATCTTCGTCACTGACTTCCCTGGAAAGTTTCAATTTAGCAGAATTTGATTCCAAATCTACCTTTGCCTCTACCCCTTCCAAGGCATTGAGGACTTTTTCTACACGCATTGAGCAATGAGGACAACTCATGCCTTTTATTTGCAACGTCTTTACTAGCATAATTTTATCTGTATTAATTGGTTTTTGTATATCTGTTATTTCTTTATTCTCATTTATATAAACGGAAGCAATTGGTTTAAACCTCACTAAACGAAGTGCATTCAGTACTACGGTAACCGAACTGAAGCTCATGGCTGCGGCAGCAAACATAGGATTTAGTTTCCAACCCAACAGACCATAAAATACACCTGCAGCCAGTGGAATGCCAATGATATTATAAAAAAATGCCCAAAACAGATTCTGCCTGATATTGACCAGAACCGCTTTACTCAGCCTAAGCGTAGTTACGGCATCCAACAAGTCGCCGCGCATTAGCACGACGTCAGCCGATTCAATGGCTATATCCGTTCCGGCACCAATGGCTATCCCCAGGTTGGAACGCATTAATGCCGGGGCATCGTTGATACCATCGCCGACCATAGCTACAATCTTTCCTGAAGCCTGAAGTTTAGCAATCTCTTTATCCTTATCCTGTGGCAGCACTTCAGCCACAAATGAAGAAATACCTAATTGCAATTGAATGGCTGCAGCCGTCTTGACATGGTCACCGGTTAGCATGATTACTTCAAGGCCCATAGCTTCTAGTTGTTTGATTGCTTCTTTGCTGGAGGGTTTCACAATATCAGCCACCGCAATAATTCCCAGTATGTCGTTTTCTCTAGCAATAAACAAAGGGGTCTTCCCTTCATCAGCCAATTGATCGGATAAACCTGCAAAATCATATAACCTTACTTTCCGGTCAGTCATCAACTTAAGATTGCCGGCCAGAAAAGTTTTTCCATCAAGGTATGCTTCGATACCCTGCCCCGGAATTGATCGGAAGTTTTCAACAGACTTGGTATTCAACCCCCGGTTTTCAGCATCTTTCAATATTGCTTCTGACAAGGGATGTTCCGATGGCTTCTCTAGTGCTGCAGCAATTTCCATCAATTCATCTTTCGAAATTGATTCTACTGTAAAAATATCAGTCACTGTTGGCCTGCCTTCCGTAATCGTTCCTGTTTTATCCAATACGACGGTATCAATCTTATGAGCCATCTCAAGCGATTCGGCTGATTTGATCAGAATACCATGTTCTGCCCCTTTGCCTGTTCCGACCATGATAGCTACCGGAGTTGCAAGCCCCAATGCACACGGGCAGGAAATAACCAGTACTGCAATGCCAATAGACAGTGCAAAATCAAACGGATAACCTGCCAGTAACCAGACAACTATTGATAACAGCGAAATACCGATCACTACCGGTACAAAAACCGCACTTATTTTATCGGCAAGTTTGGAAATAGGAGCTTTGGAAGAGGATGCATCTTCCACCAACCGGATAATCTGCGCCAGTGTGGTATCATTCCCTACGTTAGTAGCTGACAATGTGAAATAACCCGACTTATTCATGCTGGCCGATAAAACCTTATCGCCTTTTTCCTTGAATACCGGAAGGCTTTCACCGGTCAATGCCGATTCATCAACAGAAGAATTCCCGTTGTCCACAACACCATCCACCGGAACACGTTGTCCCGGACGAACCACCACGATATCACCTACAATCACCTGTTCAATGGGAATCTCCAGTTCTGCACCATCACGAATAACGGTTGCTGTCTTAGGAGCTAAATCCATCAGTCGGGATATGGCATCCGAAGTACGGTTCTTTGATTTGGCTTCAAGGTATTTGCCGAGTGTAATCAGCGTCAGTATGGTAGCTCCGGATTCAAAATACAAATCCTGAGAGAACTGTGCGACTGTTTCCATATCTCCGTGACCCAGGCCGTACCCAATGCGATAAATAGCAAAAATGCCGTATATAATTGCAGCGGAAGAACCGATAGCAATCAGGGAGTCCATATTCGGGGCAGCCTTAAACAGAGTTTTAAAACCAACCTGAAAATACTTTCTGTTGACAAATGCAATGGGAAGAGTTAGCAAAAATTGGGTAAAAGCAACAGTTAACGCATTCTCCGCAGTATGAAAAGCATGCGGATAAGGTAAGCCAATCATATGTCCCATGGAAATATAAAGCAACGGAATTAAAAATGCAAGTGATGACCACCATCGCATCTTCATTTCTGCCTGTTCCAGTTTGACATAGTCTACTTTAGGGGAAGTCCTTGCAGCCCTGTTATCCGTTGTTTCACGGACATGAGCTTCATAACCGGCATCAACAACAGCATTTTCTATCGCTTCGGCTTTCAGATCTTGTTCTTCAAAACTTACAGACATACTGTTTGTAAGTAAATTTACATTGACAGACTTTATCCCAGGCAATTTGCTGACACTTTTCTCGACATGTGCCACGCATGAGGAGCAAGTCATTCCGGTCACATCGAACTTTTCAGTTTTCATTCATCTACAGTTACGTTTAGCACAAAAACAGTCATGACAGGTTAAAGTTCACAATCTGATTGTACACTTGTGCAAAATTAGTAAAATTAAAGACTTTGTCCTCAAAAGCATGTCAAATTTCTATACCTTTACACACGAATGGACAACCAACTAGTTTTTCAGCATGAATGAGAATCCGATTCACCAGGAACCAACCATAGAACAAACCGCGGTTTTACTGATTGACATCGCTTCGGCTTTAATGTCGTCAGGCGCCCATACCATGCGGATTATCCAGAATGTATCGCGCATGGCAGAAACATTTGGGTATGAAATGGATCTATCGGTCTTTCAGTTGAGTATCATGATGACCATTGTCAGCAAAGAAGACCCGGGGAAACTACTTACCCAGATCAGAAAGATTAAACCACTTCATTTAAACTTCACCATTGTATCCGAATTAAGTGCATTGAGTTGGGATACCTACGACAAACAGCTTCCATTCGAGGAAGTGACTGCGGATTACTACAGGATCATTAACCGGAAAAGAATGAACAGCTGGTTGGTGTTGCTGTTGGTTGCACTGGCAAATGCTTCGTTCTGTGGATTGTTTAAAGGCGATTTCACGTCTATGCTGTTCGTGTTTTTTGCAACACTCGCCGGATTCTTTGTCCGTCAGGAAATGATGAAGAAACATGTCAATCATTTGGTCGTCTTTACAACGAGTGCATTTGTTGCTTCCATGTTTGCCGGAATGGGCTATGTACTGCATATTGGCCATACCCCGGAAATTGCACTGGCATCCAGTGTTCTGTTTCTTATTCCTGGTGTTCCACTGATTAATTCCATCCTGGATATTCTACAAGGTCATATCCTTACGGGAATTGCCAGGTTGGTAAATGCCACGAGCCTTATTGTCTGCATTGCAATCGGCCTGTTTACATCCATGCTAATTTTAGGTTTAGAAAAATTATGACGAATGAATTAATCCGTTTGCTGTTATACGATGGGGTATTGGCCGCTATTGCCGCCATAGGATTTGCAGTTATTTCAAACCCACCACGCAAGGCTATATTTGTATCGGCTATTTTAGCTGCGTTAGGTCACTCATTGCGATTCTTTCTCATCAAATCAGGACTGGACATTTCGCTTGCGACATTCGTTGCTGCCACTTTTATTGGCCTGCTTAGCATTGTATTTGCCCGGATCATCCATTGTCCGGCAGAAGTATTCTCTTTTCCATCCCTGCTTCCCATGATCCCGGGCATGTTTGCATACCGTACCATCTTAAGTGTGATCCGGTTTATGCAAACCACAGATGTCCTTAAATCTCAACATTTCATGATGGATTTTTTCCACAACGGGATGACAACTTTGTTTATTCTGCTGGCCCTGGTAGTGGGTGTTTCCTTGCCTATTTTATTTTTTCCTAAATTATCCTTTTCAGTTACAAGAAAATATTAGTAATTTTACATTCTATACATTCCTGATAACGAGTAGTTTTTTCTCCTTTTGCCATTTTAAGTGTTAAATATCGATTTTTTTATTCATTTTTAAATCCAAATGAAATGTTTGTTCCGTCTAATTAGAAAACAAACATTATTTTCACACTTTAAAAATTTCAATTATGAGACGACTAGGATTATTTTTATTGGCTTTGACTTTATTTGTTGGGGCTAATGCAGCTACACCCACTGATATTCACAGGGACAGTGTGAAAGAAGTGAGAATTAATCATACGAATAAAGATGAGAATTCATCCAAAGATTCCATGTTGATGCAGAAACTGTCATCCGATCAGTTAATGGAACTTGAAAAAGATCGAATTAGCGTTGAACGGCAAAAAGTTGAAGCAGATAGTGGTAATAAACTTCCCATGGGACCTTTCGCCATTTTTATGATTTGCCTGTTGCCTTTTCTGTTTGCTGCAGTTATTATTATCAGCAATGTCAGATCCAAGAACGCAGAATCCAAACGCCGTTACGATTTGTATTCAAAATCTCTGGAAATGGGACAGACTGTTCCTGAACATTTCTTTGATGAACCAAAGAAAGATGCGTCTACAAATCTTAAAAAAGGAATTTTATGGTTTGTTGTTGGATTAGCATTGGTTATTTCGTTCATTGTTATGCATGAGAATGATGCAATGATTGTAGGTATTGTTCCTACCTTTGTGGGTGTTGGTTATCTGTTGGTTCACTTTCTTGAAAAGCCAAAAACTGATTCAACGGGAATGAACAATGAGCAACACGGATGATATCCGCTGGGTCACACAGGTTGCTTTGCTTGGAGACAAAAACGCATTCGATAAACTAACCTGTAAATACCAGTCGCCCATACGGAGGTTCTTCCTGAACCTTACCGCGGGCGATGGTCCGTTAAGCGATGACCTGGCGCAGGAAACATTTATCAAGGCTTACCTGAACATCACGGCCTTCAAAGGGTTATCCGGCTTTTCAACCTGGCTTTACAGGATTGCGTATAATGTGTATTACGACTCAGTCAGGGCACAAAAGCATTACGAAGATATTGATGAATCAGTGATTGATAATCAGCACCATACTCTTAATGAGTTCTCTGCCGAGAAAATGGATATTTATAAAGCGTTAAAAATGCTACGCAAAGAAGAACAAACTGCCGTTTTATTGTTTTATATGGAAGATAAAACACACAAAGAAATCGCCAGGATCATGAATTGCCCCCTTGGAACTGCCAAAACCTATATTCTTAAGGGAAAAGAAAGATTAACTGTTTACTTAACAAAAGCAGGATATGGAAACTAATAATAAAGACAAATTGCTGAAAGACTTCTTTAGCAATTACAAACAGGAAATTGCAGATAATGGTTTTACAGCACATGTCATGCAAAAGCTTCCCGAAGAGACATACCGGGGATGGATCGTTTGGATTTTTGCTGCCATTGGCATGGCTTTAACTTTTTACATAGGGTTGCAATCCGGGCTGGTTGATCATCTGTTGGTACTGTTTAAACATGTTCCGGTGTATTACATCATTGGAGGTGTTTTCTGCTTCCCTTTGCTTGGAACTGCCGGGTTTTATTTTTCTCAAACCAAGGATTATCACCTAATATAATTTATACTCAACTCATTTTAAAACAGGAAGATACATCTGTTAATGTCTCTTCCTGTTTTAAACAAAAGTCGTCTACTATCGGTTGAGACCTAATCTCATCCTTCCTATTAAAATACAAATCCGGTTGCACTTCATTGAAGAAGTTCAACCGGATTTTTTTGTTATACTAATTCTTATATCCTCTTTGGTCAGAAAAATCTTCCCAACGGAATTATTTTCTCGAAGGTATTACTTCACTGCTTCTACCCTAAACCAATCAACATCGGCATAGCCCGAATCGTTGCTTGCCTTCGGACGTGAACAGTAGATGCCCACTTTTGCCCCTATCCATAATCCTTCACGGGCAGTAAAAGTTTCCCCTATCGGCGAAAACGATTTACCATCCATGCTGTAACTGAATGTACATAAGGCTTTCGGTTCATTAATACGCTCTTTGTTGGCTATTTTGCTTTGTCTGATTTCAACTTTCAGGTAAACGGTAGAGCTCGTTATTGGCACAGTAGCATTGATTTTCTCGGGCGAACCTTTATCCGCTTTCAGGCAGGTGATCTGATTTAATGTCAATCCACCTTCAGTGTTTTCAACGATCAGGGAGGCATAATTCATTCCCATAACCACCAAACCTGTACGTTCTCCTTTTACAAAAGGTGTGAATGTAAGTTTTGTCGTTGCACTGAAATAAGGTGCCGGAAACTTCTGAAGCAACAAAGCAGGTGCATCCCAAAGGCTTTTTGCTTCGCCTGTAAGTTGCCAGGCATATAAACGCAAATAACCCTTGTCGCCCGCACAATAATGCCACAGTGGGCTGCTATTTGCCTGCCATTGCCATTGAAGGCCCAGGGTCTTCCCGTTGAACTCATCACTTTCTGCAGGGGTAGCTATCGGAAAGGTTTTACCAACATTCGGTTTTTTATAAATTGATACAGGTGTACCACAACCGCTATTCTCTTTATCAATGCCAATGACCGGCCAATCCTTCACCCACGTCATGGGTTGCAATAATACGGCACGCCCAAATGCATATAAGTCCTGAAAATGCAAAAACCAGTCTTGTTTGCCGTCAGGAGTATCTACCCATGCACCCTGGTGAGGACCATTTATATCCGACTTTCCTTGTGCCATAACACGTTTTTCTTCATACGGCCCGTATATATTTTTTGAACGTAATGCAAGTTGCCAACCAGGTTTTACCCCACCGGCCGGACAAAATATATAATAATACCCATTTCGCTTATAGAATTTAGGACCCTCCACAGTTGGATTATTAGGATGACCATCAAATACCAGGCGGCTTTCAGTAACTGCTTTTGTTCCATCGGGAGTCATTTCAAATAACCCAAGGACACTTTTCATCCCTGCACGGCTACCTGCGAAACCATGTACCATATATGCTTTGCCATCTTCATCCCATAACGGACAGGAATCAATCAGGCCTTTTC
>Ga0302286_10000367_pt1 | contig 36916 bp, 32 predicted proteins | sample III_Fen_E2_3_FD_198765 | JGI IMG/M metagenome (GOLD analysis project Ga0302286, IMG submission 198765) | Peat permafrost microbial communities from Stordalen Mire near Abisko, Sweden - III_Fen_E2_3 | ecosystem: Environmental > Terrestrial > Soil > Wetlands > Permafrost | place: Sweden: Abisko...
ATCTACTGAGTTTTGCACAGGAGAAAGGGAAACCGGTGATTGTGTTCAACGAAAAGAACTATGATTTCGGTACCGTCAAAGAAGAAATCGGGAAAGTAACGCACGATTTTGTGTTTACTAATAAAGGCGATGCGCCGTTGATGATTCAACAAGTTACCGCTTCGTGCGGATGCACCACACCTGTTTGGACCAAAGAACCTATTGCTCCGGGTGCTAAAGGCACAATCAGTGTTACCTACTCTGCAGCAGGACGTCCGGGTCCTTTTACCAAAACTATCACAGTAAATAATAACTCGACTGAAAATCCGGTGATGCTTACCATTAAAGGTGCGGTAACTCCCAAGTCGATATCGCTGGAACAGGTTTATCCCCTGGTATTTGGCCCCATTCATTTAAAAACAAGCACTGTAGCTATTGGCAATGTGATAAAAGGCGAAACAAAGACTGCCCGTTTTATGGTATTGAACACCACCAGTGCACCTGTCGCACTCTCTGTGGGCAATTTGCCAAAACACATTACAGCAACCGTACAACCAGCTAGCATACAACCCAATAGTGAAGCTACAATCGTCTTTACATACAATACAAATCTGGTGAATGACTGGTCTGTACGTATCGATCCGGCAACTTTAATTGTAAACAATGATGCGGCCGGTTCAAAAGCCTATGTGCTTAATGTAACGGCTAATATCTCTGAAAATTTCTCAAAACTCACCCCCGAAGAACGCAAAAATGCTCCAATGGTAGAGATAATAACCAAAGAGGTAAAACTGGGCAAGGTGAAGTTGAATGGTAAAACAAGCGGAACCATTGCCCTGAAAAACACTGGTGCATCTCAGTTGATGATCCGTAGAATATTCAGCGATTGCAATTGCATCACCTTCAATATTGGTAAAAATGGTATTGCCGCAGGAAAGACTGAGAATATAAAATTCAGCGTAGCAGTCGGAGATTTAGTAGGACAAAAACTACAAACTGTCAATATTATCACCAACTCTCCTTCTACGCCCAACTCTCAATTGCGTATAGGGTGGGAAAATGTGCAATAACCGTAGAGACGCGATTTATCGCACCTGAATATCGCACCGAATATCACGTTTTCATAATCTAACAGACGCGATACAATTAATTGAGACGCGATAAATCGCGTCTCTACGAAAAACGCCTTGCAATACTGCAAGGCGTTTTTTCATCTATTCTAATTTGTTGATGCAATAAATTGCATTCTACACTGCAAAATAGCTTTCCAACTCTTTCAGGGTATCGGCATTGGTCTGCATGTCTTTCACAATATCTCCTTTTTCGAGCACCACAATGCGTTGACAAACTTCGGTCACATGGTTCAAATCGTGGCTCGAAATCAGCATGGTCATATTGAAGCGTGCTTGTAAGTCAGTCAGGAAGCGTTTTAGGCGAATCTGTGAGGATGGGTCGAGTGCAGTAAACGGTTCGTCTAAAATCAGAATTTTGGGGTCGCCAAGTAGTGCGGCTGCAATGCCAATTTTCTTCTGGTTACCCTTCGAGAAGTCACGAATCAGTTTCTTTGTGCCAATAATCTCCCCATTGAAAAAATCTTTCATTTCGTCGCAAAAAGCCGCAATATCACCTTCTGATTTGTTGTAAAGTTTTCCCACAAAGGTAAAATACTCTTCGGACGTAAGAAAATCGATAAGGAAACCCTCGTCAAGAAACGAGCCGGTAGTGGTTTTCCACGCATCGTTTCGTGCCACTTTCTGGTTATCGATAAGCACTTCACCGTTTGTAGGCTCAATAAGGTCGAGAATCAAACGGAAAAAGGTAGTTTTCCCTGCCCCGTTATTACCTACCAATCCAAAGCTTTCGCCCTGCGGAATGGTGAGTCTGGGAATGTTGAGCACTACAATATTGTTATAACTTTTTTGTAGGTTGGATACTGTAATCATAACTATTTCAGGTTTCAAGTTCAAAGTTTCAAGTTCAAAATTTCGGTTGCTAAAATTTCTTTGGCTAAATTAGTCCTTAGTGGCGTATTGATGTTCCATTAACACATTGGCACATTACCTCATTAGCACTTTATTTTATTCTTTTTCGCGGAAACCCTGAGCTATCAAGTATTTCCGGCGATTGAACTGGTTGACACAAAGCGTAAGTAACTGCTTTCGCAATAGGATACCAATAAGGCCAAGTGCTGTCAGTGTCCATAAGGCCACGGCTAAAGAGAAAAAGGTGGATAGTAACCACACTACTAACATCGGGAAAAACATAATGGGCAACACAATCAGGAAACTCTTATAAGTAGTGCCCTGATAATTCATGGCCGATGCCCGCGATAAATCAACCCGTTTGGTATTGTAAGTGGCCAAAAACAACAGCAGAAAAATATTGATTCCGATATTGAAAATAAACGCCGCAAGCTGCATATAAATGATTTTTGTCCCAAACAAAAAATAGGGTGTGGTAAGCACAAAGCAGATCACATTGAAGGCAAGCATCAGATAATAATTGGCATTGATATAGGTCCGCACAGGTATATTTTTCGTCATCAGGCTGTCAAAATGTGCACTATCCCAACTGATTGACCATTGTCCATACATAAACATCAGCAAGCCGGTCATAAACATGGCAATGAAAAAAAGCATTCCACTTCCGTTTTGATGCAGCTGCTGCGGGTAGAACATCAATCCGTAGAAGAGAAATATCACCGACAGGTAGAGCAGACTCTTGGTGCGTTTGTGGCGCAACATCAGCTTAAGTTCTACCGAAATCAAATCGCCGATTACGCCAAAACGGTTTAGAAACGAAAGATTAGCCGTGGATGTTTTTGCGGAAGCAAGTTTCCGGTTGAAATTTTCGGGATAATAATTTTGAGAAAAGAACCATTTGTTCAACCCGAATGCCAACACGGCAGCCACCAGAGGCACAATCAGTCCGATGGGATTGAATACCACAAACCCGAAAATCGTTTTGGAAATAACAAAGAGCGAAAATACCTTGAAATATTCGAGCGCTACAATGACCGCTACCACCACCAATACACCCAAAAATGAGATCAGGTTAGACCCGAACTTGCGTTTAAGAAAGGCCGCCATCAACGAGTTGAACCACACCACCAGTATAAATGCCAGCACAAACCGCAACGCGGTGAATCCGCTATAATAGCTCGCCACCGACTTAATGGCAAAAGGCACCACCACCAGCAATAACGCGTAGTTGATGAAGCTCACCAATGGTTTCAGCAGCAGAAAATTTATTAACGTCGAACGCTTCACCGGCAGTACCTGATAGGGAGGTAAGTTGAGAGTGTTGAGTTGTTGCATGAAAAACCGCAGCGTGAGACCACCCAAAATAAGGTAGAGCATTGCCCCGTTGAACATCTCTGTGGGGCTAAGGCCACCTTTTATCTCTTCCAAAATTTTGGGAAGTGAAAAGCCCAGAAAGAGCAGTATCGCCATCATATACAGGGCAAAAGCACCCAGAAAAATGCTTACCGCCACATTTTTGTAGAAACCCTGCGCACGGATGCTCTTCAGCCACTCTTGTTTTACTAAATCGAGAATAAGCATAGTGTTTATTTAGATAACTTTAGAGCGCAAAGGTAAAAAAATTTACCTTATTTTCATTGAATCTTTCAACCGTTTTTCACTATTCGTCTCATATTGTTCATCATTCCCTTTTTAGGGCTTGGAAATTTAAAATATTATTTACATCTTTGAAGCGGATTTACAAACGATACCTGTTTTGATTAAAAAATGAGCCTCTTTGGCTAATTTGAAACGTTCGCCATTGGCGAAAGCCCCAAAACAACAGGGGAGAACCATTTGCCACCGGCGAAACCTCCATCGGAACACCGGAGGTCAATTCGCCATTCGCGAAAGCTGCAACCGAACACAGGAGAACCATTCGCCATTGGCGAAAGCTTCGCCGGAACATCGGAGGCTGATTCGACATTGGCGAAAGCACCGGAAGGTAGCAACAAAATAGATTTTGTACAATTAATGAACAACAGAGCATACGCACCAATCAATTATTCATTTTAAAATCAAATTGCCCATGGAAACGAAAGAATTTTCAACACTTCATGTGAATCATCTGGGAATCAATGATGCCTATGGACTATTCAAAGAGAGCGTCGATATTGCCGAACCGGTGCAAAGCCTTATCGGCGATTTGTCAAAAGCATTGCTGAGCCACCTTACCGCCGACGTGCATGCCTTTGGATTACAACTGAAGGTAGCGCAAAAAAGCGGTTATACCACCCAGTTGACTGCTCAGGACAAGCAACGCGATGATGACTTAGCCGACATCAAACGCGACATTGTCTATCATCTCAAAGGCCGCGATGCGGGTAAAAAAGCCGCCGCCGAAAGGCTGAAACTCTTCTTCGACCCATTTTGGAGTATCGAAGACGAAGCGCTCGTCACCGAAACCAAGTCGCTCCAAAACCTCATGGCAAAATACAGCGCCTCCGATGCTCTCAAAGCCGATGCTACCCTGCTTGGCATCGACACAAAGTTGGCTGCGCTGGATGCCGACAACAAAAGTTTCGATGCCCTGTACATGACCCGCAATGCCGAAGAAGGCGACAAGTCGGCCACCGAATCGGGCAGCAGCCTGCGCCCGGCAGCCACCAAAAGTTACAACGACTTTTGCACCGCCATCGAGCAAGCCGTGAGTTACACACCCAACGACACCCTTATCAGCCTCTTTAACCGGATGGAAGAGCTGCGCAAAAAATACCGCGCCCTCATCTCCACCCCCAAAGCCGACGATAAAGACAAGACGGATACCGACACGACAAAATAATGGAACAAAAAGGGGAGGTAAAGGTGCGGCCTCCCCTGCTTTGAGAAAAAATAAAACAACTTAGTTCAATAAACCATGAGAACACTGCTTACCATTTTGTTTCTAACCGTAATTTCTTCATTTTCGGGACAAGTGAATAAATATAACGATTGGTTTGATTTCAATCTGAAAGGTAAACCCAAACAAGTAACGGAGGTCACAATTTTTTCCTTAACCGACAATACATCTAAAGAGCTTTTCGATAACTCAGTAAACAAAGTGACAACCAAAGATGTGTATTGCTTTGATTCGTTGGGAATAATAGAAAAAGAATTTCATAAATCAATATTGTATCTTACAGGAAGATGGATAATCAATAAATATTCATCCAACAATGATTCTATAATAGAGGTTTCGCATGGATACCATGGATATTTCACTAAGAAGTACCTCGACCATAATAAATATTTAATGTCAGAAATTGGAGAACAAGACACTACTAAGTTCATTAGAGATTTAAATCACAGAGTAATAAAGAAAACTATTAGAGGATATTATACTGATTCAGGAGTTAACGACACAACACTCTACGAATACAATGAAAATGGAGATGTCATCATAGAGAATGAGTATCAGAAGCATTCTTTTGCCTCTTTTCAATCCGAATCACCGGATACAACAATCCATTATACGTATCATTACCGTTATGTGTATGATGCTAAAAACAATTGGATAGTCAAGGTATGTATTGCAAATGATTCAATCAGCACTATTACTCAACGAGAAATTGTGTATTAAAAATGAAAGTTGAAACACATTTTCCGCCTGCATCACGCCCATTGTCAATTGTCAATTGTCAACTATCAATTATCACCTCATGCCTTACGACCCCGCCCTACACCACCGACGCTCCATCCGCCTGAAGGGATACGACTACTCGCAGGTAGAGCTACACTTTATCATCTTCAATATTTAACAAAACTAATAAGAGACTCTCCTCCATTAAATTGTGCTAAAAGTAGCATCAACAGGCACATTCTTCAGAAATATGCCTTACTTTTGAGCAATCTAAATATAATAACCCATTAAATACAAAAAAACTATGAGAAAGATAACAATGTGTGCCCTTGGGCTGATTGCCATACTCCTCACATTCGGCTGCGCAGGCACCTACACCCTCGAACATAGTCAGGTTTTAAACGAAACCAATTTATCGCTCTATCGTACCTTTTCAATTGCGCCTTACACCAAGGCAATGCATTCAAAACAAAAAGGTCAGGCTCCGCTTTCGGAGTTGGATTACAACAATTTGGCTAACGCCATCCGCACACAAATGCTTAGCAGAGGTTACAACGAAGAACCAAGAGCGGATTTAGTGATCAATTTCAGTCTTTTCACAGAACGCAATGCCGATATCACCACCAACCTCTATCCCGACTACTTTTATGGTCGATATGGCATGTATTCTCCTTACGCTTACCGCCCATATAGAGGCTACACTACCACACGTCTGTACAAAGAAGGCATTTGGGTAGTCGATTTTATTGATGTACAACGCAAAATGCATGTATTTTCAGCCGCCGTGAGTGCAGAAATGAGTCCGAAAAAGCTATCATTGAAAGACATGAGCGAAATTCAGGAAGCCGGCAGAGTACTGTTCAAAAAATTCCCTGTGAAGCCCCTGAAACCGATAAAATAATATGGGAACTTGATAAAATACAAATGAGCCAATTAAATCATAGAATTTAATTGGCTCATTTTTTATAAAAACATCGAAGCAATTACTGACAAATCACGCAGCCCGCGCATTTCGACAATTCACCACGAAAACGTTTTTCCACTAAAAGATGAATCCGGTCTTTCAATGCCTCAATACGGATTTTGTCTATCACCTCAGATGCAAAAGCAAACTTCAGCAACATTTTGGCTTCCGCCTCCGAAAGTCCGCGCGTACGCATATAAAACAAAGCCGCCTCATCCAACTGACCTACAGTGGCACCATGCGAACATTTCACATCGTCGGCATAAATTTCCAGCTGCGGTTTCGTCTTCATACGGGCGGTTGGTGTAGCACAAAGATTGCGATTGGTAAGCAATGCTTCAGTCTTTTGCGCACCGGGAGCCACATAAATTTTCCCCGCGAATGCACCCTTGGCTGAGTCGTCGAGCACATACTTATATAGCTCACGACTGCGACAATTTGGCTTCAAATGGTTGACAGACGTAAAATTATCAATCTGCTGCGCTTTGTCGCCAATGGCCATTCCACAAAGCAATGTCTCTGCATTTTCACCATCCAGATCAATTTTTACATCGTTACGGGTCAAGCCGTTGTGCAATGTTACAATATTGACTAATGCATTGGAAGATGAAGCTTGATTGATAAATAATGAACTGATATTAGTGGTTTTGTTATGTGTATTTTCTAAAGCGTAATACTCAAACGAAGCATTTTCGCCCACAAAAACCTCCGTCACGCGGTTGCAAAGAAACTGCACGGCATCCTGAGTATGGGCACATTCGAGCAATTGTGCCTTTGCCCCTTCTTCGAGGATTACAAGATTGCGGCTATTTGCCATAAAATCGACATCGGCACGCATTATATCCACCAATTGCACCGGTTTATCAAGTGTAACCCCTTTGGGCACATACATAAAAAACCCATCTTGTGCAAAAGCCACATTGAATGCCACAGTTGCAGTTTTATCCTTCTCAATCAACCGATTGTAATATTTTGCCACCAATTCGGGATACTTCTCTGCCGCTTCATTTAATCCGCAAATAATCACCCCTTCGGGTAAAATATTCTTCTGACCATTAGCATAAAAACTATCGTTCACCACATAATAGAGATATGGGCTAATGCCGGGCACATCGCAACGAAAAACCACCGGAATAGCCAGCCGATTAATATTCAGCCCATAATCAATCGAAAAAGCGGCTGTCAAATCCGTGTAAAGATAATCTTCGTTACGGGTAGTAGGAAAGCCCAGCTGCGCAAAACGCTCGAAAGCCTTATCGCGTCCTGCATTCAGCAAGTCGGCACAGGGCTTCTTGAGCGAAGCCTGCTGTTCCTTGTAAAGTTCTATATAGGGTTGTTCTGTTGACATAAAAATAGGAATAAAACCCAGACCTCACCCCCGACCCTCTCCGAAGGAGAGGGAGAAATCTGATGATTTTCTGTTAAAGTAAGAGTAACTCTTGTTGTTCAAGTCCCCTTTCGGGGGATTTAGGGGGTATCCACCTCTTGTTTAATCCAGTCGTAACCGCGATCTTCAAGTTCGAGTGCCAGTTCAGGCCCGGCTGTTTTTACAATCCGACCCTTATAAAGTACATGAACAACATCCGGCTTTATGTAATCCAACAACCGTTGATAGTGAGTAATCACAATGCAGGCGTTGTCGGCGCTCTTGAGCATATTAACCCCGTTGGCTACAATACGCAGCGCATCAATATCAAGCCCGCTGTCGGTTTCATCCAGAATAGAGAGCTTCGGGTCGAGCATTGCCATTTGGAATATCTCATTGCGTTTTTTCTCTCCTCCCGAAAAGCCTTCATTTACCGAACGGCTTGCCAGTTTATTGTCGAGTTCCACCAAGTCCTTCTTTTCGCGCATTAGCTTCAGGAAATCGGATGCCGAAATCGGATCCAAACCTTTGTACTTGCGATGTTCGTTGATAGCCGTGCGCATGAAATTGGTCATGCTGACACCTGGAATCTCAACCGGATACTGAAAACTAAGAAAAATACCCTCGCGCGAACGATCTTCGGGAGCCATTTCCAACAGGTTTTTACCATTGAAAATTACCTCTCCATGAGTAACCGTAAAAAGCGGATTACCTGTTAAAACAGCCGAAAGTGTGCTCTTTCCCGATCCGTTTGGCCCCATAATAGCATGAATTTCGCCGGCTTTTACCTCCAAATTGATTCCTCTTAGTATCTCTTTTCCGTTTATATTGGCGTGTAAATCTTTTATTATTAACATAGTGAATAGTTGATTATAAAACAGTTATCTACATCACAACATCCATTCTTAAAGGATATTACAAATGCTTTGCAAAGATAGTCAATAATTTGCGCTTGCAGCTGCTCATTTTCGCCCGAAGTGTGTTAATTTTGCACAAGTAAATTTGAAACGCTTAACCGCGATTTTTTTAAAAACTCACTACCTTTCCCAAAGTTCTAAACTTTGGGAAAGGTATGACAATATCATCAATTAACGATATAACCACATGATAACTATAGAAATGGATTCGAGTTCGGGATTTTGTTTTGGCGTGGTCAATGCCATCACAAAAGCTGAACAAGAACTAGATAACTCCTCCCCTCTTTTTTGCCTTGGCGACATTGTCCACAATGGAAGCGAAGTGGAGAGACTGAAAAAAAGAGGCTTGCAAACCATTGACCACAAAACACTCGACACACTAAAAAATGCCAGAATATTGTTTCGTGCACATGGAGAACCTCCATCCACTTACCTGTTGGCTCAACGCAATAATATTCAGGTTATTGACGCAACTTGTCCCGTAGTATTACGTCTTCAGCAACGCATCAAAACTGCTTTCGAAAGCCATCCGACTGATAACTGGCAAATAGTTATTTACGGGAAAATAGGCCATGCCGAAGTAAACGGGTTGGTAGGTCAAACCGACAATACAGCCATTGTAATAGAGCATATTGAAGATTTAGAGCTTGTCGATTTCAATAAAAACATCTGTCTCTTTGCACAAACCACAAAGTCGGTTACGGGTTTCAATCAGTTGGTGGAAACCATCCAAAATCGCATCAATGCAAACGTAACTTTTGAATTTTATGATACAATTTGCCGTCAAGTGGCAAATCGTATCCCAAATATTCGTACCTTTGCAGTACGTCATGACATTGTGTTTTTCGTAAGCGGACAAAAAAGTTCAAATGGCAAAGCACTGTTTGACGAATGCCAGGCCGTTAACCCCAACTCTTATCTTATTTCTACGCCCGAAGATATTGACCCGACATTGCTAAATAATGTGTCGTCTATCGGAATATGTGGAGCCACCTCTACTCCCAAGTGGTTGATGGAACAAGTGGCGGAAAAATTACGCTCAATTACTCAAATAACAAACGATTAAACCAAATTGTTATGTATCAATTAAAAACCATTGGGGTTCTTACTTCGGGTGGCGATGCTCCCGGTATGAATGCAGCTCTGCGGGCAGTTACCCGTAAAGCAATTTATCACGGTATCAGGGTAAAAGCCATTTACCGTGGCTACAAAGGGCTGATTTCAGGCGAAATAAAAGAATTTCAGACTCAGGATGTGAGCAATATTATACAACAGGGTGGCACAATTATTAAGTCGGCTCGTAGTATGGAGTTCAAAACCGACGAAGGGATGCAAACCGCCTACGATACACTAAAGCGCGAAGAAATTGACGCATTGGTTGTGATTGGAGGAGATGGAACCTTTACCGGAGCACGCATCTTTGGTCAGATATATAACGATATACCTATTGTGGGTATTCCCGGAACCATTGACAATGACCTCTTTGGCACCGACTACACCATAGGCTATGATACTGCCCTTAACACCATTGTGGAAGCGGTTGACAAAATTCGCGATACGGCTTCATCACACGAACGTCTTTTCTTTATCGAAGTAATGGGGCGTGATGCAGGATTTTTGGCACTGTACGGAGCAATTGCTTCGGGAGCCGAAGCGGCTATCATCCCTGAAATTACCACCAATACCGACCAGTTGACACAACTGATTGAACAAGGTTTCCGCAAATCAAAAAACAGTAGCATTGTGTTGGTGGCCGAAAGCGATTTGACCGGAGGAGCATTGGGTGTAGCAGAGCATTTAAAAAAGACCCATCCCGAATTCGATTGTCGTGTCACCATTCTCGGACACATTCAGCGTGGAGGCTCGCCAACTGCAAACGACCGCGTATTAGCTAGCCGAATGGGTGCCGCATCTATTGATGCACTGCTCGACGACCAACGCAATGTGATGATTGGTATTGTGAACAACGAAATTGTGTATGTGCCTTTCAGTAAAGCAATTAAAAACTCAAAACCGGCCGATCAAAGCCTGATGGACGTACTTCATATTTTATCTATCTGATAAAATTCAATTCAGCCAAAAAGACAAAGAGTTGACCTTTTCGGAGGCCAACTCTTTTGTTTATATTTGCACACTATTAATTTTGAGGCATCCGATCAACAACACATTTCATTATCAAACCGTTAGCCTCGCACCTTTAAATTTATTTTTCTATCAATAATCACTTTATGAGTAAAGTTAGAGTTCGATTTGCACCCAGTCCCACCGGTCCGCTTCATATTGGAGGCGTGCGTACGGCATTATATAACTACCTGTTTGCCAAACAAAATGGAGGAGACATGCTACTTCGTATCGAAGATACCGACTCGGGTCGTTTTGTACCCGGGGCGGAAGAATACATCACCGACTCGTTGGAATGGCTTGGCATAAAAATAGACGAAGGAGTGCGCGAAGGCGGCCCTTTTGCACCCTACCGTCAGAGCGAACGTAAAGCAATTTACAAACAACATGTCGATCAATTATTAAACGCAGGGAAAGCCTATATTGCCTTCGACACTCCTGCAGAGCTGGAAGCCAAACGCACAGAAATAAAGAACTTTCAGTATGATGCCTCTACCCGTGGATTAATGACCAATTCGCTCACACTCTCCCCTGAAGAGGTACAAAAACGCATCCAAAACAGTGAACAATACGTAGTGCGTATTAAAATAGAACCTAACGAAGAGGTACATGTGCAGGATATTATTCGTGGCGACGTGGTGATTAACTCCTCGGTACTCGACGACAAAGTGCTTCTTAAATCGACAGACGGATTACCTACCTATCATTTAGCCAATGTGGTTGACGATCACCTGATGGAGATTTCGCATGTAATTCGTGGCGAAGAGTGGCTACCCTCAGCCCCACTCCACGTGTTGCTCTATCGCGCTTTCGGTTGGGAAGATACCATGCCGCAATTTGCGCACCTTCCGCTACTACTCAAACCCGATGGCAACGGGAAATTAAGCAAACGCGATGGCGACCGCCTTGGCTTCCCCGTGTTTCCGCTCGAATGGAAAGACCCGAAAACCGGTGACATCTCAACCGGCTATCGCGAAACAGGCTACGATCCCGAAGCGGTTATCAACTTTTTGGCTCTATTGGGATGGCATGCCGGTTCTGACCAGGAAATATTCTCTATGGACGAACTTATTGCTCAATTCTCGTTTGATCGTTGTAGTAAAAGTGGTGCAAAATTTGATTTTGAAAAAGCTAAATGGTTCAATCACCAATACTTACAACAAAAACCGATAGATGTTCTTGTGAAAGAATTCCTGCCCACCTTGCAGGCAAACGGAGTAAATGCTGATGATGCAACAGTAGCCAAAGTGGTGAGCCTGATGCGCGAACGTATAAACTTGGTCAATGAACTTTGGGAAACCACGTCTTATTTCTTTGTGGCTCCTGCCGCGTATGACGAAAAATCGGTGCAAAAACGTTGGAAACCAGATACTGCGCAACAATTGATGGAACTAATGTCGTTCATCGAACAGATGGACAACTTCACTTCCGATAAAGCCGCTGCCGAAACTCAAACAATGGCCTGGATAGCTGAAAAAGGCTATAAAGTAGGCGATGTAATGAATGCATTTCGTATAGCTTTAGTAGGTGAATCGAAAGGCCCTCACATTTTCGATCTTACTGAAATAATCGGCAAAGAAGAGACGTTGAGACGTGTTGCAAAAGCAATTGAAACCATTCATTGATATAAACAGCTGGCACTGAAAAATTCCGGTCTCAATTAATAAAATTCATGCGAACTCCGATTTAGCTTTATTTTTCAATTTCGGAAAAATATTGTACCTTTGCCGCAGTTTTGTTGTTGGAATGTTCGTGCAACTTCACCACAAAACCAATTTAAGCAGTTACTTTACCAAGAGAAATGAACCTATAAGTTTCTCTAATTGCTTAAATTCAAAGGGATTATAGTTTTACACGATATACTGCCGAGGCAGTAACCGGGAAACCCTTTTGAACCTTTCAATGGGGTTTTTTTATTATAGGATATTGAAGTTGATAAAGGTGCTAACGTGTTGTACATCAACTAAAAAATTATTATCTTTGTCGTCCACGAACAAGAGTTCGAACGTTATGATACAAAAAGAATTAATTAACCAGCTTGTTGAAGAGTTTATCGCTGATAATAAGGTATTTATTGTCGACATAAAGGTTACAGGCGATAACAATATCTCTGTAGAACTTGATTCAGCCGAGGGCATTGACGTTGATTTGTGCGCCAATCTGAGTAAGTTTATCGAATCGAGGATCGACCGTGAAATCGAAGACTACGAACTTGAGGTCGGTTCAGCAGGATTGGGAATGCCTTTTAAAGTACTGAAACAGTACGAAAAAAACCTCGGCGAAGAGGTGGAAGTTCTGTCCAAAGACGGCAAAAAATTTAGCGGCATTTTGAAAAGTGCCTCCGAAGAATCCTTCACCATTATCATCTCCAAACAGGTGAAACCCGAAGGCGCCAAACGAAAAATAACAGTTGAAGAAGACCTCGTATTCTCCTATAACGAAGTAAAATACACAAAATATCTAATTAGATTCAAATAGCTATGAGCAAAGTAGAAACCGTCAATTTAATTGACACGTTTTCCGAGTTTAAAGAGCTGAAGAACATCGACCGTCCTACGTTGATAAGCGTTCTCGAAGAGTCATTCAGAGGCACTTTGGCCAAAATGTTCGGGTCAGATGAAAATTTTGATGTGATTATCAACCCCGACAAAGGTGACTTTGAAATTTGGCACAACCGCGAGGTGGTAGCTGATGAAGAGGTGGAAAATCCTGTCAGTCAAATTTCATTGACCGATGCCAAGAAAATCGACACCGATTACGAAATCGGTGAAGAGGTAACCGATGCGGTTGACTTTCTGGGCTTTGGACGTCGTGCCATCCTCACTTTGCGTCAAACGCTGGCTTCCAAGATTTTGGAACTACAAAAAGATTATCTCTACACCAAATACAAAGACCGTGTAGGTCAAATTGTGAGCGGTGAAGTATATCAGATGTGGAAAAAGGAAATTCTACTGTTGGACGACGAAGGCAACGAACTTCTTTTGCCTAAAACAGAACAAATTCCTGCCGACTTCTACCGCAAAGGCGACACCGTACGCATGGTTGTAGTAAAAGTTGATAATCGCAATGGCAATCCAAAAATTATCGTTTCGCGTACTTCACCCCTGTTTCTGCAACGACTGTTTGAACTTGAAGTTCCTGAAATTCACGATGGTTTGATTACCATTAAAAAAATTGCCCGCATCCCTGGCGAACGCGCAAAAGTGGCTGTGGAAACTTACGATGAACGTATTGATCCGGTTGGAGCTTGCGTAGGGGTAAAAGGCGCTCGTATTCATGGAATTGTACGTGAATTGCGTAACGAAAACATTGACGTGATTAATTTCACCTCCAATATCTCACTATTTATTGCTCGTTCGCTGAGTCCTGCCAAAATCTCCTCAATCCGTTTGGACGAAGAGAACAAAAAGGCAGATGTATATCTCAAACCCGAAGAAATTTCGATGGCAATCGGGAAAAGCGGTATGAATATTCGCCTTGCTTCTATGTTGACAGAATATACCATTGATGTGTATCGCGATATTGACGAGGCCGAAGAAGAAGATATCTACCTGGATGAATTCACCGACGAAATCGAACAATGGGTAATTGACACATTGAAATCAATCGGTTGCGACACAGCTAAAAGCGTGATGGCTATTCCTCGCGACGAGCTCATTCAACGTTCCGATTTAGAAGAAGAAACTATTGATGAGGTATTGAATATCCTCAAAGCCGAATTTGAAGAATAAAATATTGATTAATAAACTCTTGTGATAAATACTCCGTTGTGATGGCGGGCTGTAATTCATTCATCGCTTTTGCTTATCTTTTCAAACACACTAAATAAACACTATGTCGAGTATCAGGTTAAATAAAGTAGTTAAGGATTTGAACGTAGGACTTTCGACCGCTGTCGAGTTTTTGCGAAAAAAAGGTCATACCGTGGAGGAAAATCCCAACTTCAAGATTTCCGATGATCAGTATGCTGTTCTTGTTAAAGAATTTAGCCTCGATAAAGATCTGAAACTGAAATCGGATCGTGAGACACAAATGCGTTTGGAAAAAGATAAAGCGCAAACAATTACCGTGGAAGGTTACGAAACAGCTGCGCCCAAAGATAAGCCCAAGCCTGAAGTAAAGCCCGAGCCAAAGCCGGAACCAAAACCAGAGGTGAAATCGGTACCTGAGGAAGTGAAAGTAACTGTGACCGAAGATATTCGTCCTCACATTACCACAGTCGGAAAAATTGATTTGGATAATTTAGCTCATAAAGCGCCGGTTGTTGCACCAGCCCCGGTTCCTGAACCTGTAAAAGAAGAAATTCCCGAACCAGTGGCAGAAGTTGTTAAAGAACAACCTGTAGTGATAAAAGCTGAGCCGGTGGTGGAAGAAGTTAAGGTTGTTGAACCTGCTCCTGTAGTAGAAATTCCGGTTGAAGCACCCACACCCAAAGTGGCAGAAGCTCCTAAAAAAGAGGTGGTTGAAGAAACTCCTATCAAAGAAGAGAAACCTGTCGAAGTAAACACTACGGTTCACGAGGAGCCAAAAGCCATTGAAGTAGTGGCAGCCACCACAGAGGTAGCCGATATAGAAGTAGCACCTCATGAGGCCGAAATTTTCCAGTTACGTTCCAATATAATTGAACAAAATATTCGTGTAGTTGACCGAATTGACCTTGCTGCACTTAACCAACAAACACGTCCTAAAAAGAAATCGAAAGAGGAAAAACGCAAGGAACGTGAAGGGAAAGAGCGTGTTGTACGTGATCAAAATGCGGCCACAACAGCCGCTCAACGTCCGGCTACTCCGGGGCAACCAAATGCTGCGGCTGCAACTGATGCCAAGGCAAAGGAAAAACGCAAACGCATTCACAAAGAAAAAGTGGATATTAGCAAGCCTAATTTTCCACCAAACAATAACAACCAGCATCCCAACAACAATAATAACAATAACGCCAATCGACCGGCCAATACAGCCAATAAAAGTCAGGGTACATTTGTAAAACGTCCTTTCAAACCAGAAGTGAATGAAGTGGATGTGCAAAAGCAAATTAAAGAGACACTTGCCCGATTGACTGAAAAGAAAATTAAGGGATCAAAATACAGGAAAGAAAAACGCGACTCTGCTTCGAACCGTCAAATAGAACGCGACGAAAAGGAACGTGGAAGCGAAAACATATTGAAACTTACCGAATTTGTGACCGTAGCCGAATTGGCAACGATGATGAATGCTCCCGTAACAAGAGTTATTGCTACGTGTATGAATCTTGGAGTAATGGTTTCTATTAACCAACGACTTGATGCAGAAACAATTAACATTGTGGCTGATGAGTTTGGTTACAAAACCGAATATGTAAGTTCGGAAGTAATTGATGCTATTGCTCAGGAAGATGAATCTGAAACAGAAGCCGATCGCGTGCCTCGCCCTCCTATTGTCACAGTGATGGGACACGTGGATCATGGTAAAACATCATTGCTCGACTACGTGCGTAAAGCAAATGTAATTGCAGGCGAAGCGGGTGGTATCACGCAGCACATTGGTGCCTACCACATGCGTCTTGACGATGGTCGCAGAATCACGTTCCTTGATACTCCGGGACACGAGGCGTTTACAGCCATGCGTGCACGTGGAGCAGCCGTCACCGACATTGCAATCATCATTGTAGCAGCCGACGACAGCATCATGCCCCAAACTATCGAAGCTATCAATCACGCTTCGGCGGCAAATGTACCAATGGTTTTTGCAATTAATAAAATAGATAAATCGGGTGCTAACCCCGAAAAGATAAAAGAAGGCTTGGCCAACATGAACTACCTTGTCGAAGATTGGGGCGGAAAATATCAATCGCAGGAAATATCGGCAAAAAAAGGGGTTGGTATCAAAGAACTTCTCGAAAAAGTATTACTCGAAGCCGACTTGCTCGAACTGAAAGCAAATCCGAACAAACGTGCACTTGGCTCAATTATCGAATCATCGCTCGACAAAGGACGCGGTTTCGTCTCCACCGTATTGGTAAAAGACGGCACGCTGAATGTGGGTGATGTAGTATTGGCCGGAACACACTTCGGACGTGTAAAAGCAATGTTCAACGAACGCAACCAACGTGTTACCAAAGCCGGCCCTGCCGAACCTGTATTAATTCTTGGATTGGACGGTGCTCCTCAGGCCGGTGATATTTTTAATGTATTACCAACAGAGCAGGAAGCCCGCGAAATTGCAAACAAACGCGAACAACTGCAACGTGAACAAGGTTTACGCACCAGCCGTCACATTACGTTGGACGAAATCGGTCGTCGTATTGCCATCGGTAACTTCCAGGAATTGAATGTGATTGTGAAAGGTGACGTGGATGGTTCTATCGAAGCACTCTCCGACTCACTCATCAAACTTTCGACCGAAGAAATTCAGGTCAATGTTATCCACAAAGCGGTAGGCCAAATCTCCGAATCGGATGTGATGCTGGCAGCTGCTTCAAATGCCATTATCATTGGCTTCCAGGTTCGTCCGTCAATGGCAGCACGCAAACTTGCCGAAAAAGAAGAAATCGATATTCGTCTTTACTCCATTATTTACAACGCCATTGAGGAACTCAAATCGGCGATGGAAGGTATGCTCTCGCCCGAAATCAAGGAAGAGATTGTAGCCACCATCGAAGTACACGATGTGTTCAAAATTACCAAAGTGGGTACCGTGGCAGGCTGTATCGTGAAAGAAGGGAAAATCAAACGTGGCGCGAAAATACGTCTTATCCGCGATGGTATTGTGGTATATAGCGGCGAGTTAGGCTCATTGAAACGTTTCAAAGAAGATGTTAAAGAGGTGACTACCGGCTACGAATGTGGTTTGAATATTGCAAACTACAACGACATTAAGGTAGGCGACTTTATTGAAGGATACGAAGAAACCGAAGTGAAGAAGACATTGTAATTCGCTTTTTTACAGAGGTATAGCAGCATATTTTCACGGCTGTAGATTGGGGCTGATGCCGTTGTCTACGGCCGTGAACCGTTTTTGGATTCCATTATAGTAGTGCGGAAAATAAAATAAGATGAAGCAATCAAGAGATTACATATTCCATGAAGCGACCATGTCTCTTTGTTCGGTTTGCAGCAAAAATGTACCGGCGAAGCTGCTGATCGAAAACAATCATATTTATATCCAGAAATCGTGCAATGAACACGGCATCCACACAGAACTATTGGAAGAAGATGCCGATTATCATCTTTCAAAGAGAAAATTTGATAAATCAGGCACTTTCACACATCCCGATACATCAATTGCGCATGGTTGCCCAAATGATTGCGGTCTTTGCCCTGATCACGATCAACACACCTGCATCGGACTGATTGAAATTACAAATCGCTGCAATCTGCAATGTCCTGTCTGTTTTGCAAATAGTGGAAATGACCAATCGCTTTCGGTCGCTACCATCAATAAAATGCTTGATTTCTACGTAGATGCAGAAGATGGTGATGCCGAAATTCTACAAATTAGTGGTGGAGAACCAACCATTCATCCTAACATTATAGAAATTCTGGAGCTTGCTTTAAGCAAACATATTCGCTACGTGATGCTCAATACTAATGGAATACGCATAGCAACTGACATTGATTTTGTAAAACAACTCAGCAAATTCAACAGTCGCTTTGAAGTATATTTGCAATTCGATGGCTTCAAAGAAACTACTTATCAGCATTTGCGGGGCACAAATATACTTGATCTGAAATTGCAAGCCATTACCAATTTATTAAACCATGAGATCCCCGTCACCCTTGTGTCGTCTATTGTTCAAGGAGTAAATGACGATGAGATTGGTGAAATCATTAAATTTGGCATGGAGAAAAAAGGGATTCGAGGAATAAACTTTCAACCTATTGCTTTTTTCGGAAGAAACAATACTCAGGTAGCACTCAATCGAACCACACTTTCCGGCATTATCCGCCAGATTGAATTGCAAGCAAGTGATATTTTTACAAAAGGTGATATTATTCCACTTCCCTGCAATGTGGAGCGGGTTGCAATTGCTTATTTGATAAAGGGTAAAAAAGGAAAATTTATTCCGCTTGCCCGTAAAGTGGAGATAAATAGCTATTTGCCTATTGTGGAAAACACATTTGCCTTCGATGCCGACAGGGTAATCGATTCAACCATAGAGCATATCAAGAATGAGATGCAATTATGCGATTGCTTCAAACTGTTGAATGACATTCGCGAGTTTTTTCCAAAGAGCTATCTCATTAAAAACGAAGCAGATAAACGAGAATTTATCAATGAAAATACTTTTCGGATTAGCGTCACATCGTTTATCGACAAGTATAATTTTGATTTGAAATCAATGCAAAAAGAGTGTGTGCACATTTTAACACCAGACAATAAACGAATTCCTTTTTCGGCATACAATATGTTTCATCGAAAATGATAAATCTAATATCCTCCATTGTCATTTCAATTTGCGTATTTGCAATGTTTGTGGCTATCCTCATCAATTTTGTGGAACGCAAACAGAAGGTTGCAAAGCAGAAACGCAGTGTAGTTGAAACAGGCTCTATGACTGTATTCTTTATCCTGTTTTATCTACTGCTGCGTTTCAAAATTGGTGCCGTAATTGTGCCAACAGCATTATATTACTTTTTGATACCAATTGGATTAATCATCATTGTTTTTGGCTGTTATGTTAATATTAAAGGCCGTTTTGCTTTGGGACAAAATTGGGCGAACCAAGTCACCATCTACGAACATCAGCAATTAGTCCAAAGCGGCATGTATCGTTTTGTTCGTCATCCGCTCTATGCCTCCATCATCTGGATGTTCTATGGTGCCTGCCTTGTCTATCCGAACTATTTAGCCTTTTTGAGCAACAGTTTTATATTTGTACCGTTTATGATAATGCGGGCAAAGCAAGAAGAAAAACTTCTAACTGAACAATTCTCCGGGTATGAACAATATAAAAAACAAACCGGAATGTTCTTTCCTAAATTATTTCACCACAAGCACAAAAATCTGTAGATTAATAAATTAAGTCATAAAATTATTGATTATGCAAATACCTGTCAATGCTTTTCGTTTCTGTAAAATCACTATTACAGCGATTATCTGGTGTGCATTCATTTTCAAATTGTCATGTTTGGTTTACTTGGCTTTGATAATTTTAGCACTTTCGGCAATCCTGAAGATCAAACGCGCTCCCATGGTATTTCTCTACTCACAAACCATCGAAAAACTATTTCCGCATAAAAGCATAGAAATAAATGAAATAGCCATGAGGTTTGCCCACTCCCTGGGTGCATTTCTGGCATTGATTTGTGTCATAGCGCTTCTTGTCAATGAGCAAATCGGCTGGTGGGTAGTATTGGGTTTTGCAATACTTAAAACATTGAGTATGATTGGGTTTTGTCCGGGAGAAGCCATGTACACTTGCTATAAAAACGGCACTTGCAATATTTTCAGAAAATGATTGACCAGCATCAGTTACCGGCACATTGGGGCATCCATCCCGTATTGCTACACATTGGCAAACTCGAAATTGATTCGTATGCCTTTTTTGTGTTTCTGGGACTGCTTGCGGGTGGAGCCACCTATTTCATTCTGGCAAAAAAGATGCACACAATGGGAGACCGCTCAGTCTTCATTGCCGTAGCGGCATTGGCAGGCGGTGTGATTGGTGCAAAATTGCCTTACTGGATTGGCAACTACCGTCAGATAATCGACAGTTACCCAAATATTATGCCGATATTGAGTGGTCGCACCATCACCGGAGGTTTGATTGGAGGCACTCTAGCCGTTATGTGGATTAAGCATCGACTGAAAATTACTGAAAAAAGAGGAAATTTATTCGCCCCAGCAGTAGCAATTGGAATGGCTATCGGCAAGTTAGGATGTTTTTTCAATGGTTGTTGCTATGGCATACCTACCGACTTGCCTTGTGGTATCAATCTTGGCGACGGCATCATGCGGCACCCTACACAACTCTATGAAATACCATTGTTCTTACTCTTTTTTTTCTATTCGTTGCCAAGAGTCAAGAGTGCACCTCCCGGTTATTTATTTTTTCTATTGATGAATTATTACTTTGTGATTCGATTTTTTGAAGAGTTTATCCGTCAAAATAGTGAACTCTATTGGGGCTTGTCTTTCTTTCAATATATCTCTATATTTGCATTGCTCTTTATCAATATTAAGCAATACGTTGAACACAAAACCGCACCAGATGGAAAATGAAGAACAAAATAACGAATACCCGGGAAGTAAAGTAGGCGACTTCTTTCTGGGTCTGGTCTTAAACATCCTAATTGGAGTAATTATTCCCAGTGTAAGCGGCTTATTCAGCTGGATTGATTCATCCGTATTGCCAATATTCTTAGAAGTAATAACATTTATCGTGGCAGAAATTTTTATTGGGAGTTATTTTGCAAAGAGGGATAGAAAATATGTAATTATCGGGATGGTGAGTTCAATTGCATTACCCCTTTTACTTTTTGGTCCCTGTCTGCTATTGTTTGGCAATTAATTTTGGAATCCTGCGTTTTAATATGGAAAATCAAGAACCTAACAAAGAGTATCCGGGAAGTAAAGTCATTGATTTTTTTCTTGGATTTGTTCTCAACATTGTAATAGCAATCGTTGCAACTGCTCTATATTCTTCACTTGGAAATATTATTAATCCGTTTATGCAAAATCTATTGGTGATTTCTGCTATTATTCTATCTCAGGTGATTTTATTCCTTGAATTCAAAAAAATGAACAGAACCTATATAATTGTGGGAATGTTAAGCGCAATTATTATCCCTCTTTTACTCGTAGGTTCTTGCTTTCTTATACTTACAAATATACGTTGATGGCGTTATCTGCGACCATTACTCACCACTAAACGATAATTCCATGTCCTCACTCGATTTTTTCTTTCTTATTGTGCTTGGCATCGGACTGGTAATGGGTATTATCAAAGGTGCTATCATGCAATTGGCAACTTTAGCGGGTATTGTATTGGGCATTTATTTAGCCTATCTGTTTTACAAACCGTTTGCTGCCATTTTGGTCAACTCCTTCCATTTTTCGAATCAGGTTGCTGTGCCTGTTGCTTTTCTTATTTTGTTTGTAGCCGGCGGCATCGGACTTTATATTGTCGGATGGCTTTTGGCAAAGATATTCAAAGCCGCCTCCTTATCGTGGTTCGACCGTTTGGCAGGTGGGGTGTTAGGAATGCTTAAAATGGCTCTCGTTTTAGGTATCTTTCTCAACCTTTATACATCGGCACACGACAAAATAACGGGCAAAGAGACCGAAAAATCTTCGCACTCAATGCTGTATAATTCAATAAAAGAACTACCAAACATGATTCTTCCCCTTATCGATTTTCATAAGTGGCAGCACCCCGATGAGAATAAATAACTTCCAAACTATACCGCTCTGTATGCCTAAAAAAATGTTATTTAATGAGGAATTCCTTCTAAAAATGAGTATCTTTGTAGGCGCAAAATTCAAACACAATAAACAATAACAATTAATATTTATGGGTAAAATTTCTGATGTCGTAAAAGCTGGTGTTGTCACCGGTTCTGATTTGCAGTTTATTTTCAAAGTGGCAAAAGAAAACGGTTTTGCCATTCCTGCTGTGAATGTTGTAAATTCATCTACAGTGAATGCTGTAATGGAAGCTGCAAAAGTAGCCAATGCTCCTATAATTATTCAGTACTCCAATGGTGGTGCTGTAAATAATGCAGGTAAAGGATTGAAGCTTGACGGTCAAGAAGCTGCTGTATTAGGAGCTATTGCCGGAGCAAAACATATTCATGCACTGGCCGAAGCTTATGGCGTACGTGTAATTCTTCACACCGACCATGCGGCTAAAAAACTTCTTCCCTGGATTGACGGCTTGCTCGATGCCAGTGAAAAACATTTTGCCGAAACCGGCAAACCGCTTTTTAGCTCACACATGCTCGACCTCTCGGAAGAACCTCTTGCAGAAAATCTCGAAATAAGCAAAAAATACCTTGCACGCATGAGCAAAATCGGGATGACGCTCGAAATTGAATTGGGTATCACCGGTGGCGAAGAAGATGGTGTGGACAATAGTAGTGTGGACAACAGCCTGCTTTACACTCAGCCTGAAGATGTATATTATGCATATACAGAACTCAGCAAAATTTCTCCTAACTTCACTATTGCAGCTTCGTTCGGCAACGTACATGGTGTGTACAAACCGGGAAATGTGAAATTGCAACCTGTTATTCTGAAAAATTCTCAGAATTATATCAAAACTAAAGACGGCTTGAGCACAGACAAACCTGTCAATTTCGTATTCCACGGTGGTTCGGGTTCTTCTCACGAAGACATCCGCGAAGCCATTGGTTATGGTGTGGTGAAAATGAATATCGACACCGATACTCAATGGGCATATTGGGATGGCGTTCGTCAGTTCGAAGCAAAAAATCACGATTATCTGCAAGGTCAAATCGGCAACCCCGAAGGCGAAGAAAAACCTAACAAAAAATTCTACGACCCACGTGTTTGGTTGCGTAAAGCTGAAGAAGCAGAAATCGCTCGTTTGCAGATAGCTTTCGAAGATTTGAACTCAATCAATAGTTTGTAAGAACAAAGCAACTATAGTTAAGAAATAAATGGAGGCTGTCTCAAAATAAGATTCGAGACAGCCTCTTTTATGTGTTGTTCCATCGGGAAATTATCCCTACTTTTGCATAAAGAACCCGATTCAAATGTCAATTCCACGTGTAGAAACATCTTTTTTTCGACAGGATGCCATTACGGTTGCCCGTGAGTTGTTGGGCAAAACCATTGTTCGTCGTTTTGACGACAACACTGAAGAACGCTTTATAATTACCGAAACAGAGGCGTATTTGGGTGGAGAGGATCTAGCTTGTCATGCCTGCAAAGGACGAACTCCACGCACCGAAATAATGTTTCATGAAGGTGGAAAAATATATGTCTATCTCATTTACGGCATGTATTGGATGCTTAACTTTGTGACAGGTACAGCCGACCATCCGCAAGCAGTGCTTATTCGGGGCATTGGCTCTCTTATCGGGTCAGGACGCGTAGGGCGCAGGTTGGCACTCGATAAATCATTCTATGCGGAAGAGCTGATTGGTTCCACGCGTTTATGGGTGGAAGATACTCCTACAGCAGAAAACTATACGACTGCACCTCGCGTAGGTGTCGATTATGCGGGAGAATGGAAAGATAAGCCGTGGCGGTTTATAAGTCTCCCCCATCCTTCCACTACCAAGAGAGGGTAATAAATGTTATGTGTGAAAACTAATAATTTTGAATCGTAAAGATTAAAAACGTACGTATTCTTTGCCTTTCAATCATTGTTCAAAATCTTATTTATGGATACAACTAGACAACAAAAAATAGCGCGAATGTTGCAAAAAGAACTGAGTGAAATTTTCCTCGGTGTGGCACGTAACATTCCCGGCGTGATGATTACAGTGACCAATGTCCGTATTTCACCCGACCTGAGCATTGCAAAGGTGTACCTGAGTATTTTCCCCGGAGCGAAAACAGAATCTACCCTTGAATTTATCAAAGAGCAGACCAAAACCATTCGCTATGAGCTTGGGGTGAAAGTACGCCATCAGTTACGCATAGTGCCGGATCTCTCCTTCTATATTGATGACTCTTTGGATTATATTGATAACATTGATAGGTTATTGCAAAAGTAAAGCCTCTCCCCTCCCGATAGCTATCGGGACTCTCCCCAAGAGAGGGGCAATCTGCAACAACAGGTTTCTCTTCCCCCTGGGGAAGGTTGGGTGGGACAAAATTTTCAAATTTCGATTTCGATGAATTTAGCGCTTCATATTGCCCGCCGATACCTTTTTGCCAAAAAATCGCATAATGCCATTAACATCATTTCGGGAATTTCGGCAGGAGGTGTGTGTGTGGGCACAATGGCCATGATCTGTGTATTGTCGGTCTTCAATGGCTTTGAAGGACTTGTTCAGCAGCTATTCAGCGCCTTCGATCCCGACCTGAAAATTGAGTTGGTAGAAGGTAAAGCCTTTAACGTGCATACACAGGAATGGAATAAAGTGCGACAGCTCACTCAGATTGCTTATTTCAACGAAGTGGTAGAGGATAATGCCATGCTTCTCTATAAAGACAGGCAACTTCCGGCTACGATCAAAGGTGTAGGAGTAAACTTTCAGACCATGACAGCTATTGACAGTCTGATGGTTGCCGGTAACTTTGTGCTCAACGATGGAGTTTTTGAAAATGGAGTGATGGGTGCAGGGCTGGCCGGGGCTTTAGGAACCGGATCAAAAACTCTGGACCCTATTTTGGTCTATACTCCAAAACGTACCGCAAGTATAAATTTGGCGAATCCTGAGACAGGATTTAATCGCGAACAAATATTTCAATCAGGTATATTTTCGATAAAACAAGCCGCTTATGATGATAAATATTTTATTGTCTCTCTGCCTTTTGCACGCCATTTATTTGAATATGACGATAGTGTTGTCACATCAATTGATTTGAAATTAAAGCATAGCGCAGAGGCTGAGTCAGTACAAAAAATAGTAAAAGCACTTCTGGGAAATCAGTACCAGGTATTGAACCGCTACGAACAACAGAATGACTATTTTCGTATTATGAAAATTGAAAAGTGGATGACATATCTTATTTTGTCGTTCATTTTGCTGATTGCAGTTTTCAATATTATCGGGTCACTCTCCATGCTGATAATTGACAAGGAAAATGACATACAGACATTACGCAATCTTGGAGCCGAAAACAGCCTTATTCAGCGCGTTTTTTTGTTTGAGGGATGGCTCATATCTGTAGGAGGAGCTTTGGTGGGAGTAGTATTGGGTATGGCGTTTTGTTTTGGACAATATTACTTCGGATGGATCAAATTGCAAGGAAGCGGTTTTATTATCGATTCATACCCTATAGCTGTAGATTGGACCGATGTAGCCTTAGTTTTTGGCACCGTACTGATTATGGGATTTTTAGCAGCTCTCTATCCTGTGCGTTATCTACGCAAAAATCTGCTTGTAAAAGAAAAAAAGTAAGCATGTCGCGAAACTTTATATTATTACAAGAGGCTGACACAAATTATTTTGAGTCAGCCTCTTGATTTATATAGACGTACTAATTTTTGATTTATTTCTTCAGCACCTTCTTTTCAAATGTACCCTCACTGGTGGATACTTTTACAATATACATGCCTGAATGAAGCGAAGCCATAGATACATATTCGTTGTCGGTTATCTCTTTATAAAGAACTGATTTTCCGTATATATCGGTAATTGTTAGCTTTGCAACACCCTTTATCCCGCTTACCTGCAGTCTGTCGGTTACAGGGTTTGGATAAATAGTAATTGTGTTATTTGTTTCTGTAGTTAAGTCGGTAGTAATATCCTGAGTTACAGTAATAGTTTTTGACGCTACACCTGTTCCTGATATTGTCACAATCGCAGTTCTGACAGATCCTGAATTACTTGAAGTGGCTGTTAAAGTCAGTGTGGCATTTCCCGTTGTGGCAACGCTAGGAGTCACGGTTAACCACGATTGATTGGAGCTTATATTCCAGGTCATATTCGAAGTCACATTCACATTAGCTGTACTATTGGCGGCACCCGCCAAAGCCGCAGTAGAAGAACTGACATTTATAAGCAATGCTGTCGGTGCCAATTTATACACTTCGCTACCGGCTAAAAGAAAACAGCCTACCCCATAATCATCGTAATCAGGTCGATCATCAGCTGTTCTTTGGTACCCATCAAATGGCTTACTACCTGATCCCTGAACATAGTTCAAACTACCAGCAGCCCATCTTTTTACAGCTGAACCTGTTGCCGGATTAGATGTATAAACTGGAGAATTCGCAACTAAAGTAGCAGTATTAGGATTATCAACATGTTGAATAGCTGTTGTTTCCAAGAAATTCCACGCTTTAGCTAATGGTGGATAATAGGTAGCATAATCCAACAGATTATTATTGATACCCCATGCCAAACCATATGCAAAAAGAGCTGTCCCTGAGGTTTCTGGGCCCCCATAATAAGAATTATCCCCCAAACATGAATCCCAATAGCCACTCGTATTTTGCAAAGTGATTAGCTTAGCCATCATATTTTGAAAGTCGGCTATATATTCAGCTCTGTGAGAATCTCCCACAGGAAGGACACTTAATGTACGTACATAAGCAGCTATAACCCAACCATTACCCCGTGACCAATAAATTGGTTTCCCGCTTGTTGTTTTTGCAGATATAAATGTACTATCTCGATACCAAAGATGATCAGTAGTGTTGTATAAACCTACTCCATGATATTTGGTTTTAGTGTAGTTGTAAAGAGCATACATCTTAGCAGAGTAACCTTTAGTATTATCGAGATTTTCAAGTTGAGCAAAGACAGGCATAGCCATTTGAAATGCATCAATCCACCACCATAGCTTCAAGTCTGTGGTTGTAAGCATATTATTTATACATGTTGTAATATCTGTTCTATAAGTTGGGGCATTTTCAGTAAATGAAAATTCAATATAAGGTTGCCCACAACATTGGTTATCGGCAATTGTTGTTAAAACACCAGTACGCGGTGTCCATGTATATTTATCTCCCCAAGCTTTTATTCTGGTTTGAAGAATAGAACTTTTATTGATATTATATAACTGCATAAGTCCTTCAAAATACACAGCCCTTGTCCACATATTGCTTTCATGAAGTGATGGAGGCTTACTATTTTGATAAGTACTCATGTCGCCTACAAAACTTGCAGTCATTAAAGTGTTTGGCCACCTACTGATAAACCAGTTACTAACTTTGGTCATACTATCAACCACGCTGGTTTTAACCGGAAGATATGTGCTGGCTGCTTGTGCCGAAAGTGAGAAAAAGCCACACAAAAGAGCGCACAAAATAATTTTGGGTGTAGAGAGATGTTGCATGTCTATTTGAATATTGGTTAGTAATTCAGTTTGCCGTTACTCAATCAAGGCAAACCTCTAATATTTTAAGTTTTTATTACAAAGGGAAAAGCTCTCATTGACAAATCTTATACCATCAAATTCATCAGGAAAATAGTATAAAATAGCCGTAATCTATATCGAATAAAAATTCAAGGTGCAAAGATGTGAATTTTATTTTATATTATGTCGGATTTTTCGTAAAAAACAGACACATCTAAAGAAAATCCTTATAATTTGATATGGAAAAGTTGCAAAAACCACAGCTTTTTGAGTAAATACTCTCCGTTTAGTTCAATAAACAGCACAAAAAAACCAGAGAATTTACAGCGAAATTCCCCGGTTTGTTTATGCTCAATTTAGCAATAAGCTACCTTACATGAATAACTTTCAGCTGTTTTGTTTTTTCTCCCTGATGCAAACACACAGAGTAAATACCTACCGGCATAGATTCTACGTTCCAACTGATGGTATGGCTTCCTGCTTCCTGAACCGATTGAGTAAAAAAGCAATGTACGATTTGGCCCATCGAACTAACGACAAATAAATCCAGAGGTTCATTACTTGCAATATACGTGAGGTTGATTTGAGTGGTAAACGGATTGGGATAACCGGTTAACTTAAGTTCCGACACTTCGTTGGTAGCAACATCAATAATAGGTTCTACAAACGCTTTTACACTCGAGGCCTTTACAGGAGCCAGTTTATACACTTCGCTACCAGCCAAAAGGAAGCATCCCAAGCCAAAATCATCAAAATCAGGCATCTTGATTGCCGAGAGCGGTTGTCCATCAGATGGTTTACTCCCCGACGATTGTACAAAACCTAAACTTCCATTTGTGTTTACAGCCTTTGAAATCATTCCATTCCATGCTTTTGTCAAATATGGAAAATAGGTGGTTTGATCCAACACTCCGTTATTAATGCCCCATGCCAATCCATAAGCAAACAGTGCTGTTCCTGATGTTTCGGGTCCTCCATAATAGGCAGAGTCATTCACACAGGAATTCCAAAAACCGTCTTTGCGTTGCAAGGTGATAAGTTTCGACATCATATCTTTGAAAGTGGTTACATATTCAGCTCTGTGGGAGTCTGTTGCAGGAAGTACGCTCAATGTACGAGCCAGAGCAGCAATAACCCACCCATTGCCCCGCGACCAATAAACAGGCTTACCACTGGTTGTCTTTGCAGTTAAAAAAGTGCTGTCGCGATACCAAAGATGATCGGTTGTGTTATAAAGTCCCGTTTTGTGGGCTTGTGTCTTGGTGTAGTTGTACAGTGCATACATTTTGGTAGAGTACTTACCTGTTTTGTAAATTGCTTCCAGTTTAGCAAAATCGGGCATTGACATTTGAAGTGCATCAATCCACCACCAATCCTTTACACTTGAGGAGGTTACCATTAAATCAATATTTTTTTTGATATTGGTAATTCTTGCCGTTTGAGTTTGGTCGAGTAAATACAACTCTATATATGTTTGTCCGCAACAAAGTGCATCAGCATTATTACTTAACGTTACAGTACCTCCGTAAGGCATCCATTTATAATAAGTTCCCCAGGTTATTGCCTTGTTTTTCAAACTATCATTTTTATTGATCGCGTAAAGCTGCATTAATCCCTCAAAATAAACCGAACGAGTCCATAAGTTTTGTGCACGACTCTTTCCTCCAACCGTAAAATTACTGGTTAGAGTTGTATTTTTCTTCATAAAATACCAGTTGGTTTTTTGCATACTTGCAAGTACATCCGACTTATAGGGTAATGTTTGAGCATGCATAGCGAACGAAAAAAGTCCGCACAATAGGAAACAAAGAATTAATTTTGGAAAAGATGAATTTCTCATACAGGTACTGATTAAATGAATAATTTATCTGATGTATTTTACTATCACAACATTACAGAATGATTTTTACATCATTCTGTACATAGGTATAGTTTAACACTGCAAAGATGTAAATTATTTTTCACAATACCTCATTTTATGTAAAATAATAACTGCATTATAAAATAAATCTTTGTCGATGTGAAATTTAAACCAAGTATTTCCTTGTGTCAACATCTAAATATTCAAAATAACAAGCACTAATTGTCTGTATTAATTGTGTTTCATCTTACTTTTGAGAGTGTCTCCAATTATCTTCATCCCTTTTACAATTTTCTCTTCGTCTGTATTGCAATATGAAACGCGGATATAGCCATTTGATTTTCCTTGCGGGTCGAAAGTAGAACCCACCACAAATACGGCCCCTTCAGCAATAACTTCCTTGAGTAACTCCATTTCATCAATGCCTTGAGGCAGTTTTATCCAAATATAAAAACCGCCTTTGGGTTTCACAAAAGTAGCCTCCTCCGGGAAATAGGTTTTAATTGCATCTATCATGCACTCGCATCGCTGTTTGTAAATGGTGCGTATGCGTGCCACATAGTTATCTAATTGCCCCGATGCAAGGAAACGATGAGTCAAAACCTGCGTAAATGTGGGCGAACAGGCATCAAGACACTGTTTGCACAACTCTGCTTTGCGATAAAACTCATCACCCACAAGCATAAAACCTAAGCGCATACCGGGACCGAATATTTTTGAGAATGAGCCGGTATAACATATCAGGTTTTCATTCTCTGACTGTACTTTGAGAGGCACAATGGCCTCATTTGCATCTTCTTCAAAATAGAGTTCACCGTAAGCATCATCTTCCAGAATAGGAATTTCAGTTCCGCTCATTACTTCCAGCAGTTCTTTCCTGCGTTGCTGGCTATAAGTAATCCCTGCCGGATTGTGAAAAGTAGGTGTGATGTACAGAAACTTAGGATTAAGCAATAATACTTCTTTAAGTTGTTGAATAACAATACCATCACCATCCATGTCAATTCCATGAATGTCGGGCATGTAGGAGCCAAATGCAGAGAGAGCACCAATAAAAGCTGGATTTTCCGTTAATATCACATCACCCGGATCAATGAACATTTTGCCAAAAATATTGATAGCCTGTAACGAACCGGTGGTGATGATTAACTTATTGCTATCCATCGGAAAACCCTTTTTACGCAACCACTCAGTGAGTGCCTCAATCAAAGGAGGATAACCTGTGGTGGGGCCGTACTGCATGGCTACACGCCGCTCGGTTACAGACATTTCATTGACTATTGTTTGGACTTCGTTGACAGGAAAAAGTTCGTTATCGGGCATTCCACCGGCAAACGAAATCATGTCTGCACGGGTGGCAAGGCTCATCAAATCGCGAATTGCAGATGAGCGCAAAGAGCTGACTGACTGTGAAAATCGGTACATTGCAAAATTATATTAGATAAATAATTGGCAAAAACAAAACCACACTTACTTGGTGGTTGTAAAGGTACAATTTTTTGCTAAAAATTACACCGCCCGACACACTTAATAGCCTCAACAAAACCACACAACGAATTGCATACACAAGATTGTCACACATTCAAGACAAATCGTTACCTTTGCATTGCTTTATTTACAAACGATTACATGGAAACTTTCGACATACGCGACCCACAACCCCGCACCGACACTGATAAAGAGTACGAAAACGCACTTCGCCCGCTTTCGTTAGCCGATTTCAGCGGACAGACAAAGGTGGTGGACAATCTTTCGGTGTTTGTGAGTGCTGCCCGTATGCGGGGCGAATCACTCGACCACGTGTTGCTGCACGGCCCTCCGGGTCTGGGCAAAACTACGCTTTCAAACATCATTGCCAATGAGTTGGGAGTCGGGTTCAAAGTCTCTTCGGGTCCTGTGCTCGACAAACCGGGCGACCTCGCGGGATTACTCACCTCACTAGAGCCAAACGATGTACTTTTCATTGACGAAATACATCGATTAAGCCCAATTGTGGAAGAATATCTCTATTCGGCAATGGAGGATTACCGCATCGACATAATGATTGACAAAGGCCCCAGTGCACGTTCTATCCAACTCACTCTCAACCCATTCACACTGGTAGGAGCTACTACTCGTAGCGGCTTGCTTACCAGCCCGTTGCGGGCACGGTTTGGCATCAATTGCCATTTAGAGTATTACGATGACGAGGTGATAAATACAATTATTCAACGGTCAGCTAAGATTCTCGATATCCCATGTTCGCACGAAGCATCGGGCGAAATAGCCTCACGAAGTCGCGGCACACCTCGTATTGCCAACGCATTGCTTCGCCGCGTGCGCGATTTTGCTCAGGTAAAAGGCAACGGTACAATTGACCACAAAATAGCCATTTTTGCTCTCGAAGCACTCAATATTGACCGTTATGGATTGGACGAAGTGGACAACAAAATTTTGTTGACATTAATCGATAAATTTCAAGGCGGGCCGGTTGGACTTTCGACCATTGCTACTGCTTTGGGAGAAGATGCCGGTACGCTCGAAGAGGTGTACGAACCGTTTTTAATAAAAGAGGGTTTTATGAAACGTACCCCAAGAGGACGTGAAGTAACACCATTGGCATACAAGCACTTAGGGAGAACAAAACCTGAAGAACAGGCAAGACTATTTTAATTTCCAAAGAGGTGAACATAATTTGAATCAACAAAAAGTCTGTTTCCAGACTCTTATATTCACAAGAACGAACTAAAAAATTTATATTCACGTCACATTTGTAAAGTACAAATATAGAGGCATCTTATGGCAAAAGAAATGAAAACGTTGGCGAAAGATACCGCCATTTACGGAGTTAGCAGCATTTTAGGCAAATTTCTAAACTGGCTGTTAGTGCCACTTTACACTTATACGCTTGAAAAACAGGCAGATTATGGCATTGTTACCAATCTGTATGCTTGGACAGCGCTTTTGCTGGTGGTACTGACTTACGGAATGGAAACCGGCTATTTCCGCTTTGCAAACAAAGATGTGGAAAAGGCTGATAAAGTGTATGGTAACTCTCTCATCTCGATCGGATTTACTTCTGTCGTCTTTGCCATTTTACTTATTATATTTAATCGCAACATTGCCAACGTATTAGGATATGCCAATCACGCTGAATTTATTTGGTTATTGGGGCTTACAGTGGCAATGGATGCGTTTGCTTCTATCCCGTTTGCTTATTTGAGGTTTATTAAACGCCCCATCGCGTTTGCCTCAATGAAGTTCTTGTATATCACTCTCAATATTATTCTCAACCTTTTCTTACTTGTGCTTTGTCCGTGGCTGATGAAAGTGGCACCGGATACTATTTCGTGGTTTTATGATCCTCACTATGGAGTGGGTTACATCTTCATTTCCAACCTAATAGCCACCACCATTCAAACGCTTATTCTGGCAAAATATATGTTTGCCGCTAAATTTGAACTTGATGCACAATTACTGAAACAAATTTTCAAATACTCTTATCCGCTTCTTTTTCTCGGAATTGCAGGCATTGCCAATCAGAATTTAGACAAAATACTTTTCCCATTCCTCCAACTTGGAGAGCAAGGAAAAGCCGATTTAGGGATTTATGGAGCTGTATCAAAAATTGCAATGGTGATTATGATGTTTACACAAGCGTTTCGATATGCATACGAGCCTTTTGTTTTTGCCAAAAACAAAGATAAAAACAGCTTGCAAACTTACGCCGATGCCATGAAGTTTTTCGTGATCTTTTCGCTGATTCTTTTTCTGGGAATAGAGCTCTATATGGATTTGATACAATATTTCCTTCCAAAAAGTTATCGGATTGGGTTAAATGTAGTTCCCGTTATATTGTTTTCATTTATTTTTCAAGGCATTTTCTTCAATCTCTCTATTTGGTATAAACTCACTGATAAAAACAAATACGGGGCATGGTTTTCAACAATTGGAACGCTCTTCATTTTTGTCGGTAATATTATTTTTGTCCCGTTGTTCAGTTATTGGGGCTCAGCATGGTCGGCATTTGGAGGGTATTTTATTGTGATGATTCTTTCGTACTTTTTCGGGCAAAAATTTATGCCGGTGAATTACGACCTTAAAACCATTGGCAAGTACACCTTACTCACCATTGTATTATACCTGTTATCCACGTTTATTAATTTCCACAACCTCCCTATTAACCTGATTTTCCGTACAGCGCTGCTGGCTGTATTCTTATATTACCTGACCCGACGCGATTTTCCATTGAATCAAATGCCTTTTATCAATAAATATTTCAAGAAATGATTATCGGTTATGATGCAAAACGCGCTTTCTGCAATCGCAGAGGTTTAGGCAACTTCAGCCGCGATGTGATTCGGCTGATGAGTCACTATTACCCTGACAATCAATATCTTTTATTTACGCCCAAACAACCACACAACCTATTTTCACCTGATACGTCAAACACTCAAACGCTGTTACCGCATACCTTTTGGGACAAGAAATTTCCTGCTTATTGGCGTAGTTTGAGCATTTGTAAAGATATAAAAGATAAAAAAACAGATATTTACCACGGACTGAGTCAGGAATTACCGATTGGAATCGGCAAAACCGGCATAAAATCGGTGGTGACCATGCACGATGCCATATTTGTGCGTTATCCCGAATTGTACGACCCCTTCTACCGTGCTATTTTCACCCGTAAAAACCGTTATAGCTGCGAAGTAGCTGACCGTATTATCGCAATCAGCGAACAAACAAAACGCGATATTATTGAGTTCTTTGGTGCTGATATACAGAAGATTGACGTAGTATATCAGGGCTGCAACAATATTTTTCGGAATACTGTTTCGCCACAAGAAATTGATGCCGTAAGGAAAAAACATAATTTACCGCAACAATTCCTTCTTACAGTAGGAGCAATTGAGCGACGTAAGAATCAGGAAATCATTCTCGAAGCCTTACATTGCGGCAATTTAGATGTGCCATTGGTAATAATTGGCAACCCGACAAATTATTTACAAGAACTTCAAAAAAAAATCTCTGAATATTCGCTTGAAAAACAAATAGTTGTACTTAACAACATTTCTTCGGCCGATTTGCCCGCCATTTATCATGCAGCGACTTGCATGGTTTATCCGTCTATATTTGAAGGATTTGGATTACCAATTTTAGAAGCACTATGCACCGGTACGCCGGTCATCACCTCGCGTGGAAGCTGCTTTGAAGAAACAGGCGGCCAGGCTGCTTGCTATATTGATCCTAACAATGCGGAAGAACTGGCTGACACCATCCATACTGTTTTGTCCGACAATCAATTACAAGCCAGAATGATTGCAAAAGGGCTACAACATGCCGATGAGTTTACAGATGAAAAAGTGGCTCAAAAGCTGATGGAGGTATATAAAGAGATACTATAAAAGAAAGTTGAATGGATAGCCATAATGATTTAAATCCGGCGGTTTCGGTCGCCATGTGCACTTACAACGGAGCAACGTATATTGGTCAACAATTAGAGAGCATCTTTACCCAGAGCTACCCGAATATCGCGGAAATTGTGTGCGTGGACGATGGTTCAACTGACAATACAATCGCTGTTTTGGAGCAATATCAGAAACAAGATTCACGCATCAGGATTGTTCAAAATACGAGCAATTTAGGCTACATCAAGAACTTTGAAAAGGCGCTCACTTTAGCAACTTCGCCTTTTATTGCCCTTGCCGATCAGGACGATATTTGGTATCCGAAAAAGGTGGAAAAGTTGATGGCAACAATAGGTAATCGGTTGATGGTGTATTCTGACACTGAATATATTGATGAAGAAAACCGAAAACTCGGCAAAAAAATATCCGATTTCAGAAAATTGGGCGAATGCTACAGTTGCTTAAATTTAGCCTTGTTCAATGGTATCTCGGGACATACGATGATTGTGCGGAAGGAGCTGGTGCAACAAGCTATACCCTTCAGTTTGGATGTGCCACACGACTATTGGATGGCCTTTTTTGCAGGAAAATATGGCTCAATTGCATTTGTGGATGAAGCGCTGGTAGGCTATCGCCAACACACAAACAACGCACTTGGAGGGATCGGAACAGGTGGGAAAAAGATAGCCGATCCGTATATTGAACCGTTCAATAGAATAACTGCTTTTGCCAATTCACTTGACAATCAGTTTATTGAAGAAAAAAGGATTATTGAAGAATTGGCCGATACGTTTCACGATATTACATTCAGGAAACGATTTAAAAAAGTAAGGTTGTTTCTGAAATACCGCGAACCACTGCTCTTTTTCAAAAAAAGGAATAAGTTTCGCAAATTGTTTTATTGTTTCAAAATGTTTTGGAGAGTAATCTAAGAATGAATATAGAGGGTGTAAATGTTATTGGTTTTGTAAAAGGAGAATTTGGTCTGGGTCAGGGTGTCCGGATGACAATTAAAGCATTGGAAGCTGCCGGGATTCCGGTTTGTACCCTTAATTTTAATGCAAAAACTCCTCATCATGCGGAAGATACACTAATTTCCAACATTGAAACATCGCCAAAATATTCAATTAATATAATTCAGATTAATCCCGATATGCTGGATGAATTTACACGATTGAATGGAAGTGAATTACTAAAGGGTAGATATAATATTGCATTTTGGGCATGGGAACTGGATCGTTATCCGGATATGTATCAGCGTTTTTTTGATTATTTTGATGAGGTTTGGACACCCAGCACTTTTTGTGTTGAGGCTATCGCGGCAAAATCGCCGGTGCCGGTGTTAGCATTTCCGCATCCTATCTCACAAAATCAGTCAACGATTGATCGGAACACATTGCAATTGCCTGAGGGGAAATTTATTTTGCTGTCATTGTTTGATTTCTTAAGCTCCATTGAACGAAAAAATATTTTTGGCATCATTGATGCATTTGAAAAAGCATTTGGAAAAGACGACTCATCGGTACTTTTGGTACTGAAAGCAAATAACAGTGAAACGTTTCCGGATCAGTTAGCCAGATTGGAAAATAGAATAGCCGGATTTGCTAACATTCTGCTAATCAACAAGAGTTACGAGCGAAGCCACATAGACGGGTTGATAAAAGTAAGCAACGTATTAGTTTCATTGCATCGCGGAGAGGGTTTTGGATTGACAATGGCAGAGGCCATGGCAGCAGGAAAACCTGTAATTGCAACCGATTATTCAGGAAACAGAGACTTTATGCATAGCGGCAATAGCTTTTTAGTGCCCTATAAAATGAT
>Ga0302286_10000368_pt1 | contig 36896 bp, 30 predicted proteins | sample III_Fen_E2_3_FD_198765 | JGI IMG/M metagenome (GOLD analysis project Ga0302286, IMG submission 198765) | Peat permafrost microbial communities from Stordalen Mire near Abisko, Sweden - III_Fen_E2_3 | ecosystem: Environmental > Terrestrial > Soil > Wetlands > Permafrost | place: Sweden: Abisko...
GTAGGTTTTGAACGTGGGATTGTCTTCCCACTGGCGCTCAAAAGACGCGGGCAGCTTGCCGGACGGACTGTACTCGCCGAAGAGGATCTGCGCGAGAGCGGTGCCGCCTTCCTGTCCGGGATACCAAGCCTCGATGATGCCGGGAACCTGGTCGATCCATCGCGTCATGTCCACTGCGCCGCCCGAGGTGATGACGACGATTGTGTTCTTGTTGACGCTCGAGATCTGGCGGATGAGTTCGTCCTGGCCAGCGGGCAAGCGGAAGGTGCGGTCGAAACCTTCGGACTCAGTGGCGGGATCGAAGCCGACACACACAATGACGACATCGGCTTTGGCGGCGAGTGCCTTGGTTTCTTTGCCGATGGACTCACTGGCGGCGGCCACGCCGAAGCTGGCGGTCGCGCCGCCGGTGGCTTCGAAATATTCCAGCTTGATCTGGTACGGCTTGCCCGCTTCGAAGCGCTTGCCGAAAGAGTCGAGCGTCTCAGCGTGGCGTTTCCAGTCGTCGATCACGGGTTCGCCATCGATGTAGAGACGCACGCCGTCATCGGCCGAAGTGTAGAACTTGTAGTCGTCGGTGGTCTTGGGAATGAAATATCCGGTCCAGCGAATGGAGAAGTGATCGACCGGGCCGCCGGAAATGTAGCTATCGTCTCCCCACTTGAAGGCGACCGTTTTGTCGGTACGCACGAGCGCCGGGTCTCCGGTCAGTTGCTCGTTGTTGAAGTACTCACCCTTTAGGCCGGACTCTCCGCCGGGGCCGGTGACGAACTCGACACGCTGGAAAACATCGGCGAGATCTGGAGCATCTTCGGCGTATAGCACTTTGCCTGCGGCGCCGAGATAGTTGCTGATGCCCTCCATGAAACTGACGGAGGCGAAGGGCTTGGTTTGCGCGCTTCCGCCGCCACCGGGAACCGCTGGATAGGCGTTCGGTCCGATCACTGCGACGGTCTTTGATTTGTCGACGGGTAGCAGGTTGCCGGAATTCTTGAGAAGCACCATGCTCTTGCGCGATTCCTCGAGCGTGAGAGCGCGTCCGGGCTGGCTGTAGGGCGGGATGGAGGAATCGGTTTGCGGCTTGTCGAAGAAACCGAATTCCATCGCGGTGCGCAGAATTCGGCGGACCTTTTCATCGATGGTGGCGACGGAAACTTTCCCTTCGTTCACGGGCGCGACCAGGGTTTTCACGTTCATGAATTTGCCGCTGGGCATTTCGAGGTCGAGGCCGCCATTGGCAGCGGCGACGCCGTCGTAGGTGGAATCCCAGTCCGACATCAGGATGCCGCGGAATCCCCATTCCTTCTTGAGGATTTGGTTATTCAGGTAGTCGTTCTGGGTCATGTGGATTCCGTTGGTGAGGTTGTAGGAATCCATGATGGCGCCGACCTTTGCTTCTTTCACGGAAGCTTCGAAAGCGGGGAGGTAGATCTCGCGCATGGTGCGCTCGTCGATGTTGGAACTGACCTTGTGGCGCTCGTATTCCTGGTTGTTGCCCATGAAGTGCTTGGCGGTGGCAATGACGTGTTTGCTCTGGATGCCCTTGATCAGGGAAACGGCCATCCGGGACGCGAGGAACGGATCTTCGCCGAGATATTCGAAATTGCGGCCGCACATGGGCGCGCGGTAGATGTTCATGGCGGGAGCGAGGATGAAATGAACGCCGCGGGCGCGGGCATCGTCGCCCAACATGGCGCCGACGCGCAGCCCGAGGTCGGCGTCAAACGTGGCGGCCAGGGCGATGGTCGCCGGGTACGCAGTGGTGAGGCCGTAGTCGTGCACGCCCATGGGGCCGTCGGACATTTTCAGTTCGGGGATGCCGACGCGGGGAACCGGCCGGATGAAGAAGTCGTTGATGCCGCCGATGTAGGTAATTTTCTCTTCCAGCGTCATCTGGCTGAGGATGGCATCCACCCGCTTGTCAATTCCGGTGGGCGACTGCGCGAAAGCTACCGCGGCGGTAAGGTGAACTACGGCGACGAGAAGGAGAGCGATGGCAAGCTTACGAATGTGCGTGAGTTTCATGGTTATGAATTCCACCTGCCTGTCTTAAGGATTGCGGCGATCCTTGCCGACTGGCAAGTGTACTGGAAAGTTCGGCAGCCGCGCATTGACGGGGTAGCGCATGGAGACGGGACAAAGTGCTACACCCTCTACCCTGCGGGAGCCGCGCAGCGTCATCGTACTTAGCCACGGACCGGATAACACAGAACAGCGCAAATCCGGAGCGCGGATCCCTCCCCCGCGCTCCGGCACCGTCAGCCAGGAGACCAGCTGCGGTGAGCTATGTGATCGCTCGTCCCTTTGAACTCAATAATCCTGCCCGTTGATGTATTGCGCCGTGGGCACTTCCTCGATGCGATCGGGATAGGCTTTCTTCCACGCCTCCGCGGCCTGATTCCAAACCGTCACATGCGTGTTCGGGTCCTGCACATCGCGGATGACGGTCTGATCGAGCAGATAATTACTGAACCCCTGGCCGTTACGGGAAATGTTGTCCTGGCTCTGGTTCCAGGCTGCGTGTTGCGCGTCGTTGGCGGCTTGAGTGGCGTTGTAGCGCGCCGTAGCGTTCGCGCCGATCTGGTTAATGTTGGCGACCGTTTGTTGGTTCCGCCTGATTGCCGCCTGGGTGTTGGCATTCATCTGCTGAACGGCCACCGCCGCCTGCTGGTTGACTACCTGCAGATTGACTTTCCAACTGGAGAGAATGGCGTTCAATGTAGTGTGTTCCTGCTCGGCAAGGGCGTTGGGCACCAGCATGTGGCTGAGCGTGACCGTGTAGCCACCGGTGTTTCCGGGATCGGAAGCGCACATGTTATCGTTGAACTTCTTCATCCCACTTCCGTCCAGATCCACCTGCCCGTCCGCGATCACGCAGTGACTGTTCGGCGCCCCCTGCATCGGTTTGGTCTCCTCCACTTGCAGTGGGGCCGGTGGCTTTCCATTGGCGCGCCGCCAGGCCTGAAACATATTCGAGAACTCTCTCGCCATGTCTCCACGGAAGGGATAGATGAGCGTACCCGGGAGTCGCGGAATCATCTGGTTTCCCGGATGTGTCGGGTCAATCCCCATGCGCGACATGCCGAGGTAGACCTGTTCGCCATGCGGACCGGCAACCAGCATCGTTCCGCTGGCGCTGTGCGGGTCCAGCGTCCATCCATCTGGGATGCCTATGGTCGCCGAGCCGTCGGAAGCCGATACCGTATGCAGGAGGGCAACCGGGGAGTGTTCGCCTGCCGCCGAAGCTGTGCCTGGCACGGGACTTTTTGTCGCCGGCGCGCTGGTGCTTACCGCTGCCGGCGGATGCCACACGCTGAACAGCTTCGTCAGCATCGGATTAATGGTCGAACCGAAGCGGTCCGCTCGATCCGACACCAGAGCTGCTTCCGCTTGATGCGCCGCGCTTCCCGCGGCGATGATCAACCCCGCGACCTGTACGTTTCCGGCGGGATGATTGAGCACGGTGAAGAACAACCCCACCGAATCGGTCCCGCGCATCTTGAAGACTCTGCCGATTTGCGGTTTGTCTCCGCAGTTGTCATGCATCACCCGCAGCACATGGGTCATGGCCGCGCCCTGGGTGTCGGCGCCCGCTACCTTTCCGTAGACGATTCTGCCGCCCTGCGGCATGTCGATGGTGATCAGCGGAGTCTGCGCGGTGGCGATCCAGGCAGTGACCAGGACGAAGCTCAACAACCACCACGAACCTCTGCACAAACCCTCTTGGCTTTGCATCACAATCATCCCCTCACGAGTGGCCGGATGGATCTTTTGTGCGCACCCGACGTGCGCAACAGGAGAAAATCCGGAGCGCGACTCCCCTGTGCGCGCTCCGGTCTGGTTAGCCGGGAGACTCTCTGCGCTGAGCCAGTCCTCCGGGAAACGTCCCCTTTACTTGGTTACGGTTAGCTTCACCGCGCTCTTCAGCGTGCCGGAAGGCGCGGTGACCGTGACGTATCCCTTGGTTGCGCCGGCGGGAATCGTCGCCGTCATGTAGGTGTCGCTCATGACGGAGAAGGCCGACGCGACTCCGTTGAAGGAAACGGCAGTTGTTCCGGTGAGCCCGACGCCGAAGATACCAATGGAAGTGCCAATCTTGGCGCGCGGGAACTGGAGTGCGATGTAGGGATGTAACCCGTTGCCGAGACCGTAGAAGACGCCACGACCCACGGTCCCGCCTTGCGCAGCCGTGCCGTAGAAAATTCCGCTTGGGTGCAACACCATCGGCGAACTGAGCATGCATCCGTCCGGCGTCCCTTGGGGGCACGCCGCTGGCAGCAGGTTGTGCAGATCCGCATAAACGCCCTTGGTTGTGATCTTGAACAGGCTCTCGGGGCCGTAGCCGCCCATATTGAAGGTCAGAGAGGGCGCATACAGGCTGGCGTCCGTGCCCAATGTCAGGGGAAAAGCGGGGAAACCTGCGTTGTCTACGTGATAGTTGAAGGCGTGCAGGACCTTGATCGTGCCTTTCTTGACCAACTGGAAGATGGTTCCGTGGCCGTAGGTGCCGCCGTAGTAGGTCGTGCCGTAGAACTTCCCGTCGGCCCCCTGGGTCACGCCCGCCACAGGCTCGTAAGGACCAGTGTTCGGAAAACTGTAGAGCAAAGTAACCTTTCCCTTTGGTGTGATCATGTAGACAGTGCCGCCGTTGTAGTCAGTGGGGTATCCACCGGCTTGGCTTGTGCCATAGAAGTTGCCGTTGGCACCGAGGGCAAGAGGCCCGCTCGGCTCGCCGGGTTCATTGGCCGCAGAGCCCTTAAAAACGTGGAGTGTCGTGAACTTGCCGGCCGGCGTGATCTGAAAGAACGTTCCCCAGCCGGTGTCACAATACCCGGACCCAAACGTTGTGCCGTAGAGATTTCTGTCCGTGCCTAATGTTAAAGGACTGGGCATCCATGTGGTCCCACAGTAGGGGAAGGAATACAGAATAGTGAATCCATTCTGCCCCTTGCTGGGATCGTACTTGAAAATGACGCCGCCGTTACCGTTGAAGCCGTTCCACTGCTGACACGTGCCGTAAAGAAGCCCGTCAGCGCCAAGCGTCATGCCGCTGTAGCACACCGTTCCATAGGGGTAGGTGGGAGCCTTCCAAAGCAACGTCTCCTCGCCTTCCGGCGTAATCTGGTAAATCTCAGAGAGACTTGGATTGATGGTGCCGTATAAATTGCCATCGCGGCCAAGCGCCAGTTGGCCGTTGGGACCGTTTTGCGAGCTATCCACAGCTCCGAAGGAGTAGAGCGGCGTGTAGGTTTGTGCCTGCGCCGGAATTGCGATCCCGGCCAATAGAACCACAGCGGCGAGCATGGTGAGCGCGATTGCGGCCATGCCCGAATGCTTCCCTTGCCAATAGATTGAGTTCATATGATGTCTCCTGGGAATCAGCGTGCTTACGGTCTTTCTTGGAGGGATTCCGTTGCCGGTTTCCGCGCCAAGTCTCATCCCGGGGACGTGCCGTCGTCAATGTTCTGGAGATAACGCGTGCGCGACGCGATAACGTTCGTGCTCGCACAATGTTGGAGACGTTTATTGTCCAGCGGTGAGGCTGGTGAGAGCGGCCCGAAAGTGCTAGTTCGAAGAGAATCGCCCGGGTGTTAAAATATGCATCTCCCCCGTGAGCGCGTGCGTCTTATGGGCCCTGCACAGGCGTCTCCGGCAGTAGTGAGTTTCGGTGTGTTCGAAGCCGATCTGCGTTCCGGCGAACTCCGCCGGAACGGGATCAAGGTCCATCTTCAGGATCTGCCCTTCCGTATGCTGGCGCTTTTGCTAAGCCGCCCCCGCGAAGTCGTCACCCACGAAGAACTTCGGCGGGCACTTTGGCCGGACGACGTATTCGTGGATTTCGATCGGGGTATCCGCAGCGCCATCAAGCGCCTGCGCGACGCGTTAGGCGATTCCGCCGACAACCCGGTTTTCATTGAGACCATTGAGCGCCGCGGCTATCGCTGGATTGCCCCCGTGCAAGGGCAGGAGCTTTCCGCGGAAGCCGGGGTGCAGTCCAAAGGAGTTTCCAGCGACCATGCGGTCGCACCGCCTCCACCCCATGCCTCAACGCGCTGGCAATTCATCTTCGCGCTTCCGGTTTTGGCTCTGCTGTTTGCGGCATGGATTTTCCGGCCCAGCTATCGCTCCGCGAAAGCGGGACAGAAGCCGCAACCCTCTGCTTCTTTGTCCAGCGCAGGCTTGCCGCTGCACGCCGCCAACCGCGAAGCCGAGGAGTTCTACCTCAAAGGCCGTTACTACTGGGAGAAGAGGACTCCCGACAGCCTGAACAAAGCGGTGGACTCGTTCATGCAAGCCATCGTCCACGACCCAGGCTACGCGCCCGCCTACGTCGGGCTCGCAGATTGCTACAACCTGTTGCGCGAATACACGGTGATGCCTGCCTCGGAGGCCTACCCGCGCGCCTTGGCCGCCGCGAAGAAAGCGGTCGAGCTCGACCCCCAGTCCTCCGAGGCGCACGCTTCTTTAGCCTTTGCGTCTTTCTTCGGCATGTGGGACGCCGCCACCGCCGACCGAGAATTCAGGCGAGCAATCGATCTGAATCCGAACAACGCCACCGCCCATCACTGGTACGCGACTTATCTAGCGTGCCTCCGCCGTTACCCCGAGTCGTTGGCGGAAATCGAGCGCGCTCAGGCGCTGGAACCGGCGTCCAAGTCCGTCCTGGCGGACAAGGGCGCCATCCTTTTCGACGCCGGCCACCAGCAGGAGGCCATTGCTCTGCTGCAGCAGATGGAAGAAAACGAGCCCGACTTTATTTCTCCGCACCGCTACCTGAAGTTTTATTACCTGCTGAGGGCGGACTATCCCCACTACCTTGTTGAAGCCAGAAGCGAAGCTGTTCTGATGCGCGACAGCTCAGCTCTCGCGGTGGTTCAGGCGGCCGAGAAGGGGTTCGCCACCGGGGGCGGAAACGACCTGCTCCGGACCCTCCGCCAAGAACAAGCGAAACTCTATGCGCGAGGCCTGTTGTCGCCGTACCTCCTCGCCGTGACCTGCTCCCTCCAGGCGGACAAGCAAGAAGCTCTCCGCTACCTGAAGATTGCCTATGATCGGCATGTCGACGGCCTGTTTCAGATCGAAACCGATCCCGCTTTCGATAACCTGCACGACGAGCCCGCCTTCCGTCAGTTAGTCGCCGACGTTGGTCTGCCGCCGCTCACTTGAGGACTCTCGTTAAGTTGCAGCCGCCATTTTCCGCAAGATTATCCTAAAGGGCTGGCGGGATGGAATTAGCTATTCCGCAGTTGGCCGCGGTTGTGCTGCCCGTTGTACGGCCAGGCGTCGGAATCGCCATACACTACCCCCGCCGCGCATTGACTTGCCGCAGGCGGCAGCCTAACATTTCGCCTTACATGATCGGCAAAACCGTCTCTCACTACCGAATCCTGCAAAAGCTCGGCGGCGGGGGCATGGGGATCGTCTATGAGGCGGAAGACCTCAAGCTGGGACGCCACGTCGCGCTGAAGTTTCTTCCCCCGGAACTCTCCCGGGATGCGCAGACTCTGGAACGGTTTCAGCGCGAGGCACGCGCTGCTTCCGCGCTCAATCACTCCCACATCTGCACGATTTATGAAATCGACGAGTATGACGGCCAGCCATTCCTGAGCATGGAATTGCTGGAAGGCCAGACGCTCAAACATCTGATTGGCAACCGGCCGATGGACATTGACCGCGCGCTTGCCTCGGCCGTCCAGATTGCCGATGGGCTGGATGCCGCCCATGCCAAGGGAATCGTTCACCGCGACATCAAGCCGGCCAATATCTTCGTCACCAACAGCGGACAGGTCAAAATCCTCGACTTCGGATTGGCCAAGCAGACGGCCACGGGCAGCAGCGAGTCGGCGCCCACGTTGTCGCAAGGACAGCTCACCAGCCCCGGCAGCAGCCTGGGCACGGTTGCTTATATGTCGCCCGAGCAGGCCCGCGGCCGGGACCTGGACCCGCGCACCGATCTTTTCTCTTTCGGCGCGGTTCTTTATGAGATGACCACGGGCTCATTGCCTTTCCGTGGCGACAGTACAGCGGACATCTTTGATGGCATCCTGAACCGCACGCCGACGCCCGCGGTGCGCATCAATCCGGCGACCCCTTCCGACCTGGAACGCATTATCGGGAAGGCCCTGGAGAAAGACCGCGACGTGCGCTATCAGCACGCTTCCGAGATGCGGGCCGATTTGAAACGCCTGATGCGCGACACCGAGTCGGGACGAGTAACGAGCGCGGCTCCGGCGGCAAGCGTCCCGGTTTCGCGAAGCCCTCTCGTCAAGTGGGGAGTCGGTACTCTGGCGGCGGTGCTGGTGATCGGATTGCTTCTGATTGGGTATACGCGGCTCCGCCCGGGGCATACGACAGAGAGCATTGCGGTTCCCCCGGCACCTCCGAACGAACCTGGCATCCGCACCGTCGCCGTGCTTCCCTTCCGTTCTCTTTCCGGCGACACGGCTGATGAGGCCTGGGGCGTGGGCATGGCCGATGCCATTATTACCCGGCTGGCGACCTTGCAGAATCTCGCCGTCCGCCCGACCAGCTCTGTCCTGAAGTACATCAAGAGCTCGGCGGATCCTTCCCAGGTGGCGCAGGAACTCCAGGTGGACTCCGTGCTGTACGGGACTTACCAGCGGTCCGGGGGCGTGGTGCGAGTTTCTGTCCAGCTGATTGATCGCCAGGGCAAGTCGGCTCGCTGGGCCGAACACTACGACCTGCGCGCCTACGACATGCTCAAGTTCCAGGACGAGGTGGCAAAAAAAGTTGTGGACGGGCTGCAAGTCCAGGTTTCGGGGAAGGAACAGGAAACGCTGGAAGCGCCAGTGACGACGTCGCCGCAAGCCTACAACCAGTATCTGCAGGCGCGGTTCTACCGCAACGACTACTTCATGCGCTCGCAGAACGAGAGCCTTCACCAAGGCGAGCGCTACGCGAAGGAAGCGATTGCCCAGGACCCTTCGTTCGCTGAGGCCTACGCCTTGCTGGCCACGCTTTACGTGATGGAGAGCGCGAACACTTCAGAAAACGCCGTTCAAAATCTGGCGCTGGCGGAGAAAGCGGCGCGACGCGGCATCGAGTTGAAGCCCAATTCTGCCGATACGCTGATGGCACTGGGCGGAGCTCTTACCGAGCAGGGTCGAAATCTCGAAGCCCTCAAGGCGCTGCGCCAAGCCACGATGCTGGCTCCAAATTCGGAAACGGGCTGGGACCTCCTGGGATATCTCTATCACTACACCGGCTTGTTGGACCTGGCCGAGAAAGCCTATGACCGCAGCACTGATCTGAATCCAACCACCACTCGCATTCACTGGATGCACGCGCGCATGCACCTTTTCCAGGGACGTCCGCAGGAAGCGGAAGAGGAGATGAAGCGCATTCTTGCCGCCAACCCCGATCAATTCAAAGCCCTCGCCTATATGGGAGAGTTCCTCTACTACCAGGACAAATTTGACGAAGCAGAGAAGGCCCTGACGCGCGCTGCCGAACTAGGGCGTAATAGCGGGGATGAAGCCCCGCCCATGCTGGCCGCGTTCCTCTACGCTTCGCGAGGACAACGCGACCGGATCGATCCGGCGATTTTCCGTTACCACCCCGAAGATTTTGTCGATGGAGACGGCGCCTACTGGCTGGGAGGAATCTTTGCCATGCTGGGTGACAAGGCACAGGCGCTTTCCTGGTTGCGCCGAGCCGTGGCGCTGGGAAATCACAACTATCCATGGTTCCAGCGCGACAAGAACTACAACAGCCTCCGCAACGATCCCGAATATCAGAAAATTATGGAAGAAGTCCGCGGCCATCTGGAGGAGTACCGCCGGGCCGTGGGCGCCGACTGAGGCACCCTGGTTTTCTGCAGTTGTTGGGAAAACTTGGTGGCGGCGGTAGGACTCGAACCTACGACCTACGGATTATGAGACCGTCGCTCTAACCACCTGAGCTACACCGCCAATCCGGAAAGACGCGGAAGGGACAAAGACAAACCGGGGCCCGCCCGGAATCCCGCAGACGCGGGTGGACGCGTCCCGCATCGATTCTAACAGGCTCGGGAAAAAGTCGGAATAGTGTGCCAAACTCCGCGGCCGCGTGCGAAACTACGGCGCATGAACGTTGTGGCCGTGATTCCGGCGCGGCTGGCGTCCACCCGCCTGCCCCGCAAGATGTTGCGTGAAATTGCCGGCGAACCCCTGCTGGCACGCGTGTACCAGGGCGTTCGGCGCTGTGGGACGCTCGCTGAAGTTGTGGTAGCGACCGATTCCGACGAGATTCTGCGCTTTTGCCAGCAGCGTGGCTTCGCCGCTCGCATGACTTCCGCGGCGCACCGGTCGGGCACCGAGCGGGTGCACGAGATCTCGACCGTGATTCCAGCGGACGTGTATTTGAACGTCCAGGGAGATGAGCCGCTGACGCGTCCCGAGCACATCGAGTCGCTGCTGGCGGTGATGCGCGGGCCGGGCGTGGAAGTGGGTACGCTCAAGACCCCTTGCACGGAAATTGACGTTCACAATCCCAGCGCGGTGAAGGTGGTGACGGACGCGTCGGGAAAGGCGCTCTATTTTTCAAGGACGACGATCCCGTATGACCGTGATGGCGCGCGGCCGCAATACTACAAACACTTGGGGTTCTATGGATATCGCAAGGCGGCGCTGGAGAATTTTGTAAATCTACCCGAGTCATTTCTCGAACGCACTGAACGATTGGAACAGTTGCGCTTCCTGGAAAATGGAATTCCTCTCCATGTGGGCGAAACGCCATTTGACACCGTGGGAGTGGATACGGAGGAGGATGTGAAGCGGGTCGAGGAAATACTCCGACAGCAAAGTTAGAATACCCAGTCTGGGAGGACGGGATGGAAAACCTCTGGAAGGTCGCCATCATGATTGTGGGGATCATGATTGTTCTGGCGGTGGTTGGGCGGTTCGCTCACTAGGCAACTGTCATCAGGAGTTGGATTTCGCCCAGGACTGGGCAGCCGTGACCCGCTTGGCAATCGCGGGATGGGAGTGGAAGAACCACTCCACCCAGCGGGAGGGAGTTTTCTCGGCCAGATTCTGGTCGGCGAGCTTGTTCATGGAGGAGATGAACGGCTCGACGCTGGCTAACGACTGGAAGCAGTAACGGTCAGCCTGGCGTTCGTTGAAGCGCGAGTAGGCGTTCAGGGCAGGCATCAGGAGGAACGAAAGAACGGTCGAGACCAGCACCAGCAGCGGAAGATTGGCGAAATCGGACAGGAACTCGAACATGTTGAGGCGCTCGACCGCGTAGTGCAGAACCTCATTCGCCAGCCAGAAGCCGAAAAACGTAATTCCCGCCTGCACCAGAATGCTCTTCAGGATGTGCTTGTGAACGTGGTGGCCGAGTTCATGGGCCAGTACGGCTTCAATTTCGTCGTCGCTGTAGTGGTCGAGCAGGGTGTCAGCGAGAATGATGCGGCGGGTCGCGCCCAGGCCGGTCAGAGCCGCGTTGGCCTTCTTGCTTTTTTCCGAAAGATGCCACTTGTACACGCCACGCACACGCGTTCCGGCGCGCTCGCTCAGCAGCACCAGGCGCCGCCTGAGTTCCTCATTTTCCAGTGGCTCGAACTTGTAAAAAATAGGAAAAAGCACGACCGGGGCAAGTTGGGCGAGCAGTACAAAGAGTCCGAGAAACACCGCCCAGGCGATCAACCACCAATGTTGCTGGGAGTAGCGAATGAGCGCGTAGAGCAGTTCCGCCACCACGGTGGCCAGCACCAGGCCGACCACCAGACCTTTGAATTCGTCCCATAACCAGGAACGCAATCGCTGGTTGGAGAGGTGATAGCGGTGCTCGAGGCGGAAGCTGTAATAGTCGGGCGCGAAGCCCACAGCCTTGCTGATCAGCAAGAGCATCAGCACATAGAGAAAGACGGCGAGGGTATAGCTCTGAGGAGCGCCGCGGTGGGCCAGATCCCGGAGAGTTCCACTCCAGCCGGTCACGAGCAGCACGATCAGGAGCGCGAGGCCGAGCCCGAGGTCGGAGATTTCAAGCCACCGCTTGATGCGGTTATAGCTGCGCGATTCCGGAGAATCGGCGGGTGTGGGCGCGGTGGCGGCAAGTGTGCTCATTCTTGGGGTGTCGCCATTATGGTACCCCAGTCAAGAGCCTGAAGTCAGGAGCCGGCAGGACTAGCCCTGTTGGACAAAGCGCTCGGCGGTTTGCAGGATCTCCTCGACCAGTTGAGGCGAGGCGGCCTCGGCGTAGACGCGCAGCAGCGGCTCGGTGCCGGAGGCGCGAAACAGCACCCAGGGGTCGGCGCCGTTGCCGTTCTTGGGGGCGTCGAGGAAGCACTTCACGCCGTCACGGTTCTCCTTGCGGAGGATCTGGTACGGGCCGAGTTTCGTTGTGCTCTGATCGGCGGCGCGGCGGATGGCGCTGTTTTTGAGGTCGTCGGCAATGTGGAGATCGCGGCGGCCGTAGTAGTGAGCGCCAAATTCGCGTTGCAGGTCGGCGACCAGTTGCCCCAGCGGCTTGCCTTCTTCCGCCATGACGTTCGCCAGCAGGAGCGAGTTGAGGATGCCGTCGCGCTCAGGGAGAAATCGGCCGAAACCGATGCCGCCCGATTCTTCTCCGCCGATCAGGATCTCGCGTTCCATCATGAGGTCTGCGATGTACTTGAAGCCGATGGAGCATTCGATCAGGGTGCGTCCGTACTTGGCAGCGATGCGGTCGAGCATGGAGGTGGTGTTGAAGGCGCGCACGACGTCGCCCGGCCACTTCTTTCGTTCGAGCAGCCAGTGCAGCAGGATCGCGAAACACTTGTGCGAGTCGACGAAGCTGCCGTCCTCAGCGACGGCGCCGATGCGGTCGGCGTCACCGTCGGTGGCAAAGCCGGCGTGACATTTCTGCTTAGTGACGGTCTGCTGCAACATGGCAACGTGCGGCAGGATGGGCTCGGGATTGATGTCCGGGAACAGCGGATTGTGTTCCTGGCGGATCGCCACGTACTGGATGCTGTGCTGGTCGAAGATTCCCGAGAGCACTCCGCGGCCGGAGCCGTACATCGAATCGATGGCAAACTTGAAATTAGCGTGGCGAATCAGGTCGAGGTCGGCAAATTCGCAGATCGCCTTGATGTACGCGGGCTTGAGGTCGACTTCTTCGATCTTCGCGGCGGCGCCCTTGGGCATCGTGCCGGCGGCCAACTCGTCCTCGATGACCTTCATGATGGCGGGCGTGGCCGATCCGCCGAACTTGCCTTTAAATTTCACGCCATTCCAGTTCCAGGGGTTGTGGCTGGAGGTGATGACGACGCCCCCGGCCGTGCCCAGCTTCTTGACGTTGTAAGAAATAGCAGGAGTGGGCAGGTCGGCGTTGGCCAGCAGCACGGGGATTCCGGCGTCGGCCAGCACCTGCGCAACGATGCGGGCAGCGCGACCGGACGCGAACCGCGAGTCGTAGCCGACAATGACACCGCGGCTGGCATCTTCATTCTTGAGAAAGTAGGAGGCGCCTGCGCCCGCCACCCGCCGCACGCCGTCGAAGGTGAAGTCGTCGGCGATGAGGGCGCGCCATCCGTCGGTGCCGAATTTAATGTCGGGCATCAGTTCTCAATTCTCGGTTCCCGGTTCTCAGTTCTCAGTTTGGAGCGTGAGAGCGGAGGTCAAGTCAGCTTGTGCAGCTTTTTCACATCCAGATGTTTCACCACCTTGCCCACATCCTGCGACTGGTCGAGCGTTGTGATGAGCAAGGCGTCGTCGGTTTCCACGACCACCAAATTATTCACACCGACCACGGCGACGTATTTCCCGGGGGCATGAATGTAGTTGTTCTTCGCGTTCAAGACAAAGTTGGCCGAAGCAAAGATGAGATTCCGATCTGGCGGTTTCCCTTTCGCGGAGTGGTGCTCGTGGAGCGCGGTCCAGGAGCCGAGATCGTTCCAGCCAAAATCCGAGGGGAGGCAGAAAATACGTGATTGGCTCTCTCCCTTGGCGGAGCGCGGCTCGAGCACTGCGTAGTCGATGCTGATGTTCTCGCATTTCGGATAGAGCCGGCGGAAGGTTTCGGCGAACTTGCGAGTGCCGAAGGCGGCGGCAATCTTTTCAAGGATCGGCGCGGTGCTCGGCAGATGCTCGCGCAGCGCGTTGGCGAGCGTGTCGGCGCGCCAGAGAAACATGCCGCTGTTCCAGAAGTAGTTGCCGGCGGCCATGAACTGGTTCGCTTTTGCCGCGTCGGGCTTTTCTGTGAACCGGCGGACACGCAGCGCCCCGCCAGCGTCCGGCGCGCCAGCTTCGATGTAACCGTAGCCGGTTTCGGGGCGGGTGGGGCGGATGCCGAGGACGACGATATTTTCTCCGGCGGCGGCGATCTCGATGCCCTTGCTGAGAGTTGTACGGTATTGCTCCGGATCGCCGATCACATGGTCGGAGGGAAAGAGTCCGAGTACGGCTTCAGGATCGTGGCGCAGCAGCAAGAATGCAGCGAGGCCAATCGCAGGCGCAGTGTTGCGGCCCATCGGCTCGGCGATGATCCGCTTGGGATCAAGCTTCGGTACCTGCCGTGTGATGGCCTGGCGGAGATCGTTGTTCGTGATAATCCACTGCCGTTTGGGCGAGGCCATGGGCAGAAGTCGGGCCACGGTCTGCTGGATCATGGTCTGCTTGCCGTCGAGCGCGAGCAGTTGCTTGGCACGGCGCTTGCGGCTCAGCGGCCAGAAACGCGTGCCGCGGCCGCCGGCGAGGATCACGGGATAGAAGTGCGGATGAGTCTTCACGTTTACTGAGAAGCCTATCATTTCGCGGCGAAAAGCTTAAACCACGGGGGACACGGTGGAACACGGGGGAACCCCTAACCACGATTTACACGAGGAGGCGTGAAGGAGAACGAACAGCGTTAGGTTTCCCCTGTGAACCTCTGTGTCCCCCGTGGTTAAGGGGTTGTCTTACATCCGCGTGGCGGGTTCGGGAACGGGATTACCCGGCACGCTGGCCTTCAGGAACTCCAGCGACCACTGCGGACGCACCGTGAAATCATGCAACGCGGCTGGGATGACCACGGCATCGCCTTTGGCCAAGGTGACTGGAGCACGGCCCCCGGCTTCCACCACTCCGCAGCCATCGACCGCGACCAGGATCTGGACGGAGGTCTTGCTGGACGCATCTCCCGTCGAAAAATCGTGCGGCTCCTTCAACTCGAACAGATCCACTGCGAAATAGGGCGCGGAGATCATCGAAGACTGCCGGCTTTTTCCGCCGTTGATGATGACCGGAGCGGGACGGATCACCTTGCCCGAGGCAACTTTCTCTTTGATCGACGCGATTCCGCGCTCGAGATGCAAGGGACGCGGTCGCCCATAGTCGTACAGCCGATAGGTGGTGTCGGACTGCTGCTGGGTCTCGACAATCACCGAGCCCGGCCCCAAGGTGTGCACCGTGCCCCCGGCCACGTAGATCATCTCGCCCTGATAGACGTTGACCCAATTCAGCAGATTCTCCGCGCAATTTTCCTGAATCGCCTGCTCAAACTGCTCACGAGTGACGCCCGGTTTCAAACCTAATCCAATCTGAGATCCAGGCCGCGCATGGGCCACGTACCAACATTCCGTCTTGCCCCAAGGCTCACCGAAGCGCTGCGCGGTCGCGTCGTCGGGATGCACCTGCACGGAGAGCTTTTCTTCCGGGAACAGGAACTTGAGGAGCAACGGAAAACGCTGTGGATCGCGCGCCGCTGTGCCGACGAGTTCGGGGCCGAGTTCCTTGCTCAGATCAGAGAGAGTACGTTTCGCGAACGGGCCGTTCGCGACCTGACAGTCGTCGCCGGTAAGCCACGACTCGCCGATCTTTTCACTGAACTTGTGGTTCGGGTAGATGGGAGAAAGATCGAGCGTGCCCCACGGGCGCGGGTCGAAGGCGGGCGACATCAGGAATGGGTAGAGTTGGGTCATGCTGTGTTCAAAAGTCTTGGAACCACTGAGGACACAGGAGATCACGGAGGAACGCGTCCTACCGAGAAAACAGATAAAAAAATAGTGCGGCTCCACCAAACGATACCAAGCCGAAGAATCTAACCAGCGTGACTGGGACGCCTACCAGTGGCGGGAAAGGCATAAGAGTCTTACCCTCCTCGAACCGCCTCGATGCTAATTGACATTGCTTTGGGAAGACTACAAGCGCCATCCCCAAAACCAGCCAGATTAGACCTACCGCCAGAAACCTCCAGTCATTCATGGCCTCGACCCTCAAGAGTGCCAATACCTCCGACGCGACCTACAGGGACGCGAAATACTTCCGCATGCGCTCCAGCGCCCGGTCGAGGTTCTCCATCGTCGTCGCGTAGGAAATGCGAACGTGCTCGGTTGTGCCGAAGCCTTCTCCGGCAACGGTCGCGACATGAGCTTTGTGCAGGAGGCCGTTCGCGATGTCCGCACCGCACTTGATCCCGCTCTTGCCGAAGAACGCCGAGACGTTCGGATAGGCATAGAATGCGCCTTCCGGCATGGTGCACTTCACACCGGGGATGGCGCGCAGCCCGCCGACGATGTGATCGCGGAGCTTGATGTATTCCTTCCGCATGTCTTCGACGCATTGCTGCGAGCTGTTGAGCGCAGCCACTGCTGCCTTCTGCACAATCGAGGTCGGGTTCGAGGTGGACTGGCTCTGCAGCTTCTGCACGGCGCTGATCACCGCTGCCGGGCCGAGGGTGTATCCCAGGCGCCAGCCGGTCATGGCGTAAGTCTTCGAGAGCGACCCAACCACCAGGAAGCGATCACGATACTCGTTGAGCGAACCGACAGAAAAGTTCTTGCCTGTGTAGTTCAGGTACACGTAACACTCATCGGAAATCACCCAAATGCCACGCTCGCAGGCCAGGCGAATCACTTCGGTCATGTCGGTCGGGCTCATGACGGCACCCGACGGATTCGATGGCGAATTGAGGATAATGAGCTTGGTTTTGGGCGTGATCAGGCGGGCAATCGTGCTGGCCGTGACGCGGAAACCCTGTGACTCGTCGGCTTCGAGCAGCACGCACTTTCCGCCGACGTAACGAACCATATCCTTGAAGCTCACCCAGTACGGTACCGGCAGGATGACTTCGTCGCCGTGATCGACGAGCACCGAAATCACGTTGAACAGCGCATGCTTGCCGCCTACTGAGGCGCAGGTTTCCTCGCGCTTGTATGCGGATCCGAAATCAGCAGCATGGCGCTTGATGATTGCGTCTTTCAGTTCGAGCGTCCCGCCCACCGCCGTGTACTTCGAAAAATTGGCGTTAATCGCTGCGATGGCCGCGTCTTTGATGTGTTGCGGCGTCATGAAGTGCGGCTCGCCAGCGGTCACGTCCACGACGTCAATACCCTGCTGGCGCAGCTTCTCGGCCTCGGCAGCGGCGGCCATGGTGGACGAAGGCTCAATGCGGTTAATGCGTTCCGTCAGAACGACGGGAGTGGTCATGGGAGTCAACACGCTGCTCATGATTTCTTTTTCCTGGATCGAATCTTCCGTTCGGGCGCCTCACGCTCTACCTGCCCGGCGGTCTCGAACTTGTGCGCTGGATCCATTTTCTCACGGACTTTTTGCGCGACGAGGTCGGGCACCAGGCACCCGATGTTTCCGCCCAACTGCGCCACCTCGCGCACCAGGCGCGAACTCAGGTAAGAATATTTCTCGGCGGGCATCATGAAGACCGTCTCCAGGCTGGGCTGGAGTTTGCGGTTCATGAGGGCCATCTGGAGCTCGTACTCGTAATCGCTGATGGCGCGAATGCCGCGCAACACGACCGAGCCTTCGACCCGCATGGCGTAGTCCACGGTGAGGCCGTCGAAAGTGTCGACCGAGACGTTGTCAAAGTCCGCGGTCATCGCCTCCAGCATCTTGCGACGGTCCGAGACGCTAAACAGCGGGTCTTTTTCGGGATTGCGCAGGATCGCGACCACCAGTTCGTCGAAAATCCTGCTGCCACGCTCGATCAGGTCAAGATGGCCGTTGGTAGGGGGATCGAACGATCCGGGATAGATGGCTTTGATGCGCTTCACGGGGCCTCGGTTGGGAAAGCCTAGATTGTATGCGGCGGGAAACGGGAATGGCAATTGGAAGGGCAGCCGGCAGAAAAAATGGACGGGCGTGGCCGCCCGTCCGTCAATGAAACAAACTCTAAACTGCTATCGCCGCGCCGCCGGGACTTTCGCCGCTTCTGGCGCGCTCGGCATGGTCGTGACCCGTCCCTGGGTGCCGGTGGCCTGGGCCGCGACTGGCGCCGGAGCCGGCGCGGCTACCGGGACCAATCCCAGCGCTTTGCGGACTTCACCTTCCAGTTTGGCCATGGTGTCTTTGTTTTCTTTCAGGAAGGCGCGGGCATTCTCGCGTCCCTGGCCGATGCGCTCGCCCTTGTAGCTGTACCAGGAGCCGGACTTCTCGACGATGTTCTGCGTCGCGGCCAGGTCGAGCAGGTCGCCTTCGCGCGAAATGCCTTCCCCGTACAGGATGTCAAATTCAGCCTCGCGGAAGGGTGCGGCCACTTTGTTCTTTACGATCTTCACGCGGGTGCGCGAGCCGGTGACCACGTCGCCTTCCTTAATGGCGGCGATGCGGCGGATATCAATGCGCACCGACGAATAGAACTTCAGCGCGCGGCCGCCCGTGGTGGTCTCGGGGTTGCCGAACATCACGCCAATCTTTTCGCGGATCTGGTTGATGAAGATCAAGGAGGTGCGCGACTTGGCAACCGTCCCCGTCAGCTTGCGCAGCGCCTGCGACATCAGGCGGGCTTGCAGTCCCATGTGGCTGTCGCCCATTTCGCCGTCGAGTTCGGCCTTGGGGACGAGCGCCGCGACCGAGTCCACCACCAGCACATCAATGGCGTTCGATCGCACCAGAGCTTCGGTGATTTCGAGCGCCTGCTCGCCGTAGTCGGGTTGCGAGACCAGCAAGTTGTCGACGTCGACGCCAAGTTTTTTGGCGTAGCCGGGATCGAGCGCGTGCTCGGCGTCCACGAACGCAGCCATGCCGCCGGCCTTCTGCGCTTCAGCGATGACTTGCAGGGCGATGGTCGTTTTGCCGGAAGATTCCGGGCCGAAGATTTCAATCACGCGGCCGCGCGGAACGCCGCCCACGCCGAGGGCGGCGTCGAACGAGATCGAGCCGGTCGAAATCACTGCGATCGGGACGATAGCTTCCTTCGACCCCAGCCGCATGATGGATCCCTTGCCAAACTGCTTTTCGATTTGTGCAAATGCGAGTTCAATTGCCTTGCTGCGCTCGTCGGCCATGATGGCTGCTCCTGAACCTGGAATTGCGGGTATGAATCCCCCGTAGCCTACACCCGCGGGCTGGAGTGAAAAGTGCGGGCCGTCACATCAATTTTGGTCAGTTTAGCACGAGGGGAATAAAAGGCGAAGCAAGAAGTTGGCGGGGATGGTTCGGCCAAAACCTTTAACGACGGAGGACACAGAGGAACATGGGGGAGTCAGGGTTCCTCCGTGCGACCCGGTGTCCTCCGTGGTCAAGGGTTTGTTGCTAGACTCTTGAATATGCGGCCAGAAGCCCAAACCGACACCTCCAACGGCCGTGGCACCCTGGGGCCGGGATCATCGCTCTACCTGGTCGCGACGCCCATCGGCAACCTCGAAGACATCACCCTGCGAGCCCTGCGCGTCCTGAAAGAAGTGGACCTGATCGCCTGCGAGGACACGCGCCAGACGCAAAAACTGCTCAGCCATTACGACATCAAGACGCGCACCGTCAGCTATCACGAGCACAACGAGATGACCAAGGCCGCCGAACTGGTGGTGGACCTCGAAAGCGGCGCCAAGATCGCGCTGGTCACCGACGCGGGCATGCCATGCATCTCCGATCCGGGATTCCGCCTGATCGCGCTGGCTATCCGGCATCATGTGCCGGTGGTGCCGATTCCGGGAGCGTCAGCGTTCCTGGCGGCCCTGGTGGCCAGCGGCCTGCCCACGGACTCGTTCCGATTCAGCGGATTCCTGCCGGCGAAGTCCGGACAACGGCGGAAGCTGATCGAGAGCATACGTGAGTCTCCGCGGACGCAGGTGTTCTACGAAGCGCCGCACCGGTTGCTGGAGACATTGGCGGATGTGGTCGAAGTTCTTGGAGAATCCCGCCACGTGGTGGTCGCTCGCGAGGTGACGAAGATTCACGAAGAGTTCCTGCGCGGGCGAGCAGGAGAAGTGCTGGAGCAACTGAAGGCGCGTGGAGATGTGAAGGGCGAAATCACGCTGCTGATCGCGAAAGCCGAGAGCGGAGAGCTGACAGCTGAGAGCTCAAGCGTCACTGTTGCGCAACAGGTCCGCGAGATTATGGCCCAAGAAAAAGTTGACGAAAAATCCGCGCTCAAGAAAGTCGCGAAAGAGCGCGGCATCGGAAAGAGCGAAGCTTACCGAGAGTGGCAGCGGGGCAAGTAAGGTGAAGCTAAATCCCCGGCATCTTCCCGAAGAAGATCAGAACCATGTCGATCGTGTCGCAGACTCCGTGCGCGATGATCGGCACGGACAGATTCTTGCTGGTGCGCAGGTACATCAAGCCTAGCGCCAAACCGGCGAGGCCCTCTTCGATCCAGCCTGCCAGTCCCTGATATTCGTGCGCGAAGCCAAATACTGTGCTCACGATCACCAGGCTGACGACCCATGCCGCGTGCGAGCGGCCAAATACATCCGCCACGCGGTTCATCAGGTAGCCGCGCCAGAACATCTCCTCGCCAAAGGCCGCCAGGGTCCAGGAAAGAACGATGAACAGCAGAGTCATCTGGACGTTTCCGGTCAACGCGCGAAACAGTTCCAGGTCCGGCTGACGGCCGACTAGTTTGGCTAGGATCGGCTGCGTGACTAGGAGCTGAAGTGTCTCAAGTACCGTGCCCAGGACGACCCCGGTGGCAATCGTCACCGGCCACGAGCGATAGCGAGTGAGGCCGACGTCTCGCCAACGCAGCCCCCGCACGCGCAGCGAGATCCATGCCAGCAGAAGCAGTTCCGGAGTTTTCGAGATGGGAATCAGCTTGCGATAGTCGGCGTAGAAGATCAGGCCGACGAGCAGGAATTCAACAAGCGCGAGCCACTTACTGTTGCGCCAGGTCTTACCGGACACTGCGGTTTCTGGCGGGCGAGTGGCGTTCGCGGTGGCACTTTCGACGGCCAGAATCGTGTCGGCCCTGCCCGACCCGTTCATTGAGCAGTCCCTCCCAATCTCCTCCTCGCTTGGGTTTCACGGAACCGGCGAATGCACGACTGCGCAAAATAGGTGGTCAGCAGGATCGTTCCGCCACCCAGGGCGAAGCCAATCGGAATGAGCTTCCAGCCCAACAGTTCGTGGCCGCGCGGGATGGCACTGGTCATTCCGAGCACCAGAGAAAAGGTGTCCTGGTCGATCAACCAGAGACCGACCTTGGGATTAAATGGCTTTGCCAGGGCAGCGATGAAGAACGAAGCTCCGAAAGCGTAACCCGCCAGACAGACGATGAAGACCAAAACGCCTTTCACACTGAGCGTGGCCCAATGGTAGATGCCACGGAGAATCTTCCAGGGCAAGCGGGTGCGCTGCGCCCGGGCCAGCAGATTGTCCGTGACGTAGTTCGCGGCCAGCGCGGAAGGCGGCCCCAGCCGGCTCAGCGCCGTGTGAATACCAGCCTCGGTCATCACGCCGCCGCTGCCTGCGCTATCGCGGATGTGGCTGCGGATTTCTTCGACAATATCCGTGATCTGCTCTTCGGGCAGAGCGCGCAAGCGGGTGCGGAGTTCGGCAAGGTAGGCGTCCATGCTGCTTTGCGGAGAGTTAGCTTGCGGGGACATGAGCATAGGCATCAGCGGTTCTCCTTTCGGACTGGGGCGAGCAGGTGGTCGAGGCTGGCCGAAAACGTCTGCCAGAAGCGCGCCATCTCGACCACGCGGCGGCGTCCGGCGGCCGTCAGACGGTAGTACTTGCGCGGATGTCCGGCATCGGCCTCCACCCACTCCGAACTGAGCAGGCCTTCAGTTTTCAGACGGCTCAACAGCGGATAGACCGTCCCCTCAGGAACAATCAGCCCCGACCCTTCCGCCAGCCGGCGCATGATCTCCAGCCCATAAAGACGCTCCGACCAAAGCGCCGCCAGAATGGCTAGTTCGAGACATCCCTTGCGCAGCTGGACTTCCCACTTGTCAGCAGGCTCAGGCGGCGGAGGGAGAACTCGGACAGCCATTGGCAGACACGATACCTTGCAGTGCAAGGTATGTCAACATGCATTTGCTAGGGGGTTCCAAAGATGGTTTTGGGGAGTTGGGGGGCGCGACTTCAGCTGTCCCTACCGGAGCTAGCGGAGAACGGCAGTTCCTCGCCCTGCGAAAAAGATGCATCCCGGCAGATCCTCTTGCCAAGAGCCCTTTGCTTGCGGCACTAGAGAAGCCCACGCCAGAGGCAGTCGATCGCCTGCGAACATCTTCGACAGCAGCTTGTCAAGAAACGTCGAGAATTTAGGACCGTTACGGGTTATGGTCATAACCAGATTGATCCGCTTCCCCTGAGCTTTGAAATTCTTAATGTACCCTTCGGGTGGGTTGTCATTCCCGACCCACAACAGCTTGACGTTTGCGGCACAACAGGCTTCGATTATCTGTGTACCGGTCAGTGCTCGATGTTCAGCGTCGACGATGATGCCGCTGGGCGGAACATTGCAGAATATGTGGACGACGTCGTATCGATGACCAATAGCTTGGGTCAACTCTCCAAGGGTGGAAAACTGCGCCGTTACTGTAGATGGGTAGAAGCGCTTGTATACCTCGGCATCAGTTTGGACTAGCTCGTCGAACTGAGCTCCTAAGCTACAGACGAGCACCTTCGACCCTAACACTTCGTCTGGAGGTCGTTTCACAAACCAATTCTTGATCCCCATAGCTGCGCATCTCCCTACTTCCCCGCCAACTCCTTCTTCACCGCCTCGCTGACCACCCTTCCATCCACCCGCTTGCCGGCGGCGGCGAAGCGGGACATCGCGGCTTTCATCACCGTGCCCATGTCTTTCATGGCGGGGGCGGGGGACATCTCGGCGATGGCGGCACGGACTCCGGCTACGATTTCTTCTTCGCCGGCGGACTTGGGCAGGTAGGTTTCGATCAGCTTGATTTCGGCGGCTTCTTTGTCGGCCATCTCCTGGCGTCCGCCCTTGGTGAACTGTTCGACCGAGTCCTTGCGCTGCTTGATGAGGGTGGAGAGCACTTGCTGCGATTCCTTGTCGTCGAGCGGCGCCATCTTGTCGATCTCTTTGTTCTTGAGCGCGGACTTGACCATGCGCAGAGTGGAGAGGCGCAGCTCTTCGCGCGCTTTCATGGCGGTGACGATGTCTTTCTGGATCTGGTCGATGAGGGGCATGGGAGGATTATAGAACCGTCAAACCCTTAACCACAGAGGACACAGGGGAACACGGGGGAAATCAAAAGGCAGAAGTCAAATTGCAGAAGTGAAACCAAGGGCTGCGAGCAACGCTTCGAACAAACTGGTTGCGCGCGGTGCGCAACTTGTAACTGTTTGATTCACTTCTTCAATTTGACTTCTGCCTTTTGACTTCGCTTTCCGATATTCTGATTGTTCCCATGCTCAAGAAAAACAGACTCTTCACTCCCGGTCCGACCCCTCTCCTTCCTTCTGCGCAGGTGGCGATGGCTTCCTACGGCGCGCACCATCGCACCGCCGATTTCCGCACGCTCTTTGCTCGAGTGCTGGCCGACTTGAAGGAGTTTGTTGGCACGCAGAACGAGGTGCTGGTGCTGTCGTCGTCGGGCACCGGGTTTATGGAGGCTTCGGTCTCGAACCTGACTTCGCCCGGAGACAAGGTGCTGGTGCTGACCGCCGGCAAGTTTGGCGAGCGCTGGATCTCGCTGGCCGAGGCGTTCGACTGCAATGTTGACGTGCTGAGCGCGCCCTACGGCAGCACTTTCTCGACCGAGGAAGTGAAAAAACGCCTGACGCCCGACATCCGCTGCGCCTATGTGCAGGCGACGGAGAGTTCCACGGGCGCGCGGCATGATGTGGAGGCGATTGCGAAACTGGTCCGTGCGATGCCCGACACGCTGCTAGTGGTCGATGCCATCACCGGCCTTGGCACAACGCATTTCGACGTGGACGGCTGGGGCCTCGACATGATTATTGGTGGCTCACAGAAGGCCCTGATGATCCCGCCCGGCCTCGCCTATGGCGCCATCAGCGAGCGCGCCTGGCAGCGGATGGAGACGACGAAGTCTCCGCGCTACTACTTCGATCTACGGAAAGAGAGAAAGTCAGCGGCCAAGGCCGAGACCGCCTACACTCCCGCCACCTCGTTGTTTGCGGGACTGGCCGCCGCGCTCGATTACGTCCGGCAGATGGGGGATGGCAACCTAGCGGCCGGGCGCAAGGCGCTGGTAGACAGCGCTGAGATGTGTGCGGCGATGACCCGCGCCGGCGTGGAGGCGCTGGGGTTGAAGCTGTTTTCGCCGCGTGCTCCGGCGGCGGCCCTCACTGCGGTCGCTGCGCCCGCTGGCGCCGATTCGACGGCTATCTGCAAGCGCTTCCGCGATCAGTTTGGCGCGGTCGTCGCCAACGGGCAGGCCGAGATGAAAGGGCAACTGTTCAGGATCGCGCATATCGGGTACTACGACTATCTGGATACGGCGGGTGTGCTGGCGGCGCTGGAACAGGTGATCGCTGAGGTTACCGGCAAAGCGGTCGAGTTCGGATGCGCGGTTAAGGCGGCGCAGGAAGTGTACAAGCAGCGAGTAGCGAGTAGCGAGTAGCGAGCAAACGTCCCGCAACCGCGCTACGAATCCAGGGTTTCTCGCCGCAACTTGCGGCTCTCCGCCAATAGCGCCATCGAGTGCATCAGGTTCTGCAGCGTGATGATTCCGACCAGGCGTTGCTCGTCCACCACCGGAATGATGCTGAGGTTGCGGGCGGAGAGCTTGCGGAAGGCGGAGGCCAGCGACTCCTGCTTGGCGGCAATCTCAAAGAATTTGCTCATGGCCGCCTGCACATAGCCATTGCCGTTCGAGCGCAGCGCTTCGAGGATCTTTTGCTTTGAGATGACGCCTACCATGTCGCTGCCGCGGACCACGGGGAAATCGTCTTGCAGCGTGTGGACGGCCTTGTCGAGCGCGTCTTCGAGCGTGTCCGCCGGAGAAAGCGTGGCGAAGTCAGTGAGCATGACTTCTTCCAGGTGAACGCTTTGCAGCACAGACTGAAATACCGCCGAGCGCTCTTCGAGCTGGGCCCCCACGAAGAGGAAGAAGCCGACCATCACCAGCCACCAGTCGCCCATCAGCATGCCGACCATCATGAAGAGAATGGCAAACACGTGGCCGATGCGGATGGCGCGTTGGGTGGCTTGAACCGGGTCCGAGCGACGCGAGAAAAGCGCGCGCAACACGCGGCCGCCGTCCATGGGATAGGCGGGGAGCAGGTTGAACAGGCCGAGATAAATGTTGCCCCAGACCAGGCTGCGCAGCAGGTTGCTGGAGTGCACCAGCGGCTTGCCCCAGAATTGAAAATGCGGTATCGCAGCCAGAATCAAAAGGGCGGAGACGCCGGCGATGGCCAGATTAACCAGAGGGCCCGCGACGGCGATGCGGATGTCGCGCTTCCAGGTCACGGCCGGATCGGAGACGGCTTGCGACTCGTCGAGAATGGTGACTCCTCCGATGGGGAGAAGGACGATGCCCTTGGCGGGGATGCCGGCGCCGCGGGCGACCAGCGCGTGCCCGAGTTCGTGCAGGACCACGCTGCCGAAAATGACCCCGACCAGCCCCAGACCGCGGAGCGCGGCGGTGGTGTCCTGGGTTCCCTTTTCCAGCCCCCACACGAACAGGAGCAGAAAGAAGAACGTCAGGTGAATGCGGATCTCGATCCCGAAAAGCCGCCCCGCCGGTATGGACCAACTACGCATGGACACGCCTGCCAGTATTCTATCTAGTTAGACGCCAGCCGGGGGCCGGACGATGCGGGCGGGAAATCGAAAGTAAGGCCACAGGGACAGCTTTTGGCCTTTAGCTTTTGGCCTCTAGCTTTTAGCCAAAGGCTAAGAGCCAAGAGCGCCACACTTACATGAGAGTGATTGCGGGACAGTATCGGAGCCGTCCGTTGCGGTCGTTGCGTGGGATGGATATTCGTCCGACGTCCGACCGGCTGCGCGAGACGCTGTTCAACGTGTTGTGCGCGGGGAATCCGGAGGCGCTGGCCGGTTCGACCTGGCTGGATCTGTATGCCGGGACAGGGGCGGTCGGAATCGAGGCGCTGAGCCGCGGGGCCGGGATGGTGTATTTCGTCGAGGCGTCAAAAGCGGCGGCGGAGTTAATTGCGGAGAATTTGCGGTCGTTGGGGATTTCGGCTGGATTCGAGATCGTGAAGGCAGAGGTGGGGAAGGCGCCGGGGAAGTTGGATGCTCTGGGAGCGGTGGCCGATTTCGTGTTCCTCGACCCGCCTTACCAGATGCGCGAGGAGTACGCGAAAACGTTGGGTGCGCTGGCGGGATCGAAGCTGTTGCGCGAGGGGAGCGTGGTGATCGCGGAGCATGAGAAGAAGTTTGATCCGGGGGAGGCGTTTGGGGGTTTGCTGCGCTTCCGCAAGCTGGAGCAGGGGGATGCGGCACTAAGTTTCTACCGGCACAACCGCTCGTGAGGGTTTGAAAAAAACTTTCACCACAGAGGGCGCTGGGGACACAGAGGGAACAACGGGTTGCCAACCGAGTGTTCCGGTGAAACCGTCTGGCTATAATCAAAGCTCATGGCTAACTTCCTACCGGTTGACGAACAACTGGCATACATCAAGAAGGGCGCGGCGGAGATTGTCAAGGAATCCGAACTACGCGCGAAACTCGAACGGTCGCTCAAGGCCGGCAAACCGCTGCGCGTGAAGCTCGGCATGGACCCGACCGCGCCTGACCTCCACCTCGGGCACACGGTCGTCCTGCGCAAGCTCAAACATTTCCAGGATCTCGGCCACACGGTGATTTTTCTGATCGGCGATTTCACCGGGATGATTGGCGATCCGACGGGGCGCTCGGCGACGCGGCCTCCACTCTCGCGGGAGCAGATCGAACAGAACGCCGAGACCTATAAGGCGCAGGTCTTCAAGATTCTCAGCCCGGAAAAAACGGTCATCGATTTCAACAGCCGGTGGTTTTCGAAGTTCTCGGCGGAGGATTTCATCCGGCTCACGGCGAAGTACACGGTCTCGCAGATCCTCGAGCGCGAGGACTTCCACAAGCGCTTCCACGATGAAAAGCCGATCGCCATGCACGAGCTGCTGTACCCGCTGGCGCAGGGGTACGACTCGGTGGCGCTCGAAGCGGACGTCGAGTTGGGAGGGACCGACCAGAAATTCAATCTGCTGGTGGGACGCGAGTTGCAGCGGGCCTACGGGCAGGAGTCGCAGGTGGTACTGACCACGCCCATTCTCGAAGGGCTCGACGGCGTGAACAAGATGTCGAAGTCGCTGGGGAACGCGATCGGTATCCACGAGCCTCCGCTTGAGATGTACGGGAAGATCATGTCGGTTTCGGACGAGATGATGTGGCGGTACTACGAACTGCTGACGGATGTGCGTTCGGACCAGATCGCGACAATGAAGCAGGATGCGTCGAGCGGGAAGGCGCATCCGATGGCGCTGAAGAAAGAATTGGCGCGGACGATTGTGGCGGATTTTCACTCAGCGGAGGCGGCGACGAAGGCAGCGGAGGATTGGGCAAAGCAGTTTCAGAAGGATGGAGTGCCGGAAAACCTTCCCGAAGTGAGAGTCGATATCGCAAAAATAAAAATTGCCGATGTCATGCCAGACCCAGATGAGGGCGGCGGCGCTCAGAACATAACATCAAATATGTCGGGCCTTGAGATCCTCCGCGCGGACAAGCTAATACGGGAGGCAGGATTTGTTGTGTCCACGACCGAAGGCAGCCGCAGAGTCAAAGAAAGAGCTGTCCACATTAACGGGCACATGATTGAGCGGCTTGCGATACGAGTATGTCCCACCGAGCCCCTTGTTGTTCGGGTGGGCAAGAAGATCAAGAAGATCATTCTTACCAGCTCATGAGTTCAACCCACTTTCTCTAATTGTCATCCTGAGCGCAGCAGAGCGATTCGCTTTGCGAATCGTTCTGCGGAGTCGAAGGACCCCTACCCCGTTCGGACTGTCATCCACGGAAACCAGTCGCGAGCGAGATCGAGCCAATGCGGATTGTGGGACTCGACCAGCGCAATCTTCTTCGAGCGTCGCCAGCCCTTTAACTGTTTCTCGCGATTGATTGCCAATTGAACTTCGTCGAACGATTCCCAGTAGACAAGCCGCTCGACTTCATACTTATCTTGTAAATCCCTCGATGCGGTGGAATTTGTGTTCGAAAGCACGCTTGTGGAGGTTGCCTGTCATGCCGATGTAGAGCGTTCCCGACAGACTGCTCATGATGTACACGCAGTACGATTTTCGCTCGCGGAGCATGATTGGAGTAGGGGCCCTTCGACTTCGGTTGCCATTCACTTCGTGAATGGCAACCTTCGCTCAGGGTGACAGGATGATAGAAGCGCTACAGAAATACAGTGACTGAGATCACGCCGTGATTGGTTGATCCGGCATTTTCTTGTGCCAATCGGTCACCTGCTCGTAGGCATGGGCCACTTGCAGGACCAAGTCCTCACGCCAAGGTGCGGCGGCCAGTTGCAGGCCGATTGGCAGACCGTCCGATGTGAATCCACACGGGACTGAGATTGCAGGAATTCCCCAGACATTGAATGGGCGCGTGTTGCGCAGCATGAGCAATTCGGCTGGGCGCAGATTGTTTGGATTCTTCTGTAGTTCGGAGATTACCGGCGGCGGAATCGGGACACTGGGCGTCAGCAGAATGTCAACCTCGTCAAATACCCTCCGAATCGCGTGGCGCGCCGCGTCGAGTTCGCGGCGAGCCCGCAACGCTGCGGCGGCCGTGGTGTTCATCGCCGATTTGATTCGTCCGAGCGTGGCCGGCTGATAGAGTTCGGGCGACTTCGCGACCATCGGCTCGTGAAAAGCCCAGGACTCGGCGCTTGAGAGCGTGCGGTCGGTCGAGACTTCGAGTTTGACGTCGCGAATCTCTGAGTGCAATCTTCGGAATACCTCGATAGCTTTCTCGACGACAGCGGCCACTTCCGGATGTAAGTCGTCGAAAAAGAAAGCTCGCGGCACGTCGATACGCAACTTCGGCGGGAGCTTGTCCAGTGCAGCAGTGTAATCGGCGACCGGCGCATCAACACTGGCCGGATCGCCCGCATCGTAGCCTGCGAGCACTTGCAACAGGATGGCCGCGTCGTGAACCGAGTTCGCGATCGGGCCGACGTGATCATAGGACCACGCCAGGGGGACGACGCCGCGGGCGCTCACGCGTCCATAGGTGGGCTTGAGTCCGACCACCCCGCAATAGGCGGCGGGCAGGCGGATGGATCCGGCAGTGTCGGTGCCGACGGCCGCGAGGCCGAGGCCGGCGGCGACGCTGGTGGCTGAGCCGCCCGAAGAGCCTCCGGCGACGCGCGACGGATCCCACGCGTTATGCACCTCGCCGAAGAAACTGATCATCGAACTGCCGCCGTAGGCGAATTCGTGCAGGTTCTGTTTGCCGAGGATGACGGCCCCGGCGGCGCGCAGGCGGCGGACGACTTCGGCGTCTTCGGTCGGGATGCGATCTTTGTATTGAGCGCTGGCCGCGGTGGTTCGTGCGCCCGCCGTGTCGAGAATGTCTTTGAGGCCGATGGGAACGCCGTGGAGTGGGCCGCGGTAGTGGCCACCCTGAATTTCCTGCTCGGCTCGGCGAGCCTGGTCAAGAGCAGAGTCGGCCAGCACGGTAATGAAGGCGTTCAGCGAGGGATTCAGCTTCTCGATGCGTGTGAGGCAATCGCGGGTCAGTTCTACGGGCGAGAGCGAGTGCTTGCGTATTTCCTGGCTAAGTTGCTGGATCGTGGGACGCACGGGAGCCTCGGGAGGTCGAAGTGATTTTACAGGTTTGGAGGAGAATCTCTCGGCTGAGGCCATTTGCGGGGGCAGGGGTCCTTCGACTTCGCCATTCCGTCGCTTCGCGAGCGGAATTGCTTCGCTCAGGATGACACTCGAGGCGAGGCAGCGCAGGAATTTTCGGCGGCTATCCGATCTCGGCTTTGCCGGTTCCATCCTGCTCCTGTTGAAATAAACCCTTTGTGCTTAGGCGGCTCGTTGCGCCGCCCGCTTCGCGAACCATTTCACCACAAAATAAACTACCGGGCCGAGAGCGAGTGCCCATGGTCCCCATTGCTTGGCAATCGGGTCGCTGTAGCGCAGCGTGACATAGGTCATGACGATCGGCAGAGCAATCACGTACAGCAACCCCAAGTTGCCGGCGGGGATGCGGAACGCGCGCGGGAGGTCGGGACGCTTGTGGCGCAATCCCCAGGCCGAGAGCACTGTGAGGATGGTGGTGGCAGCACGCAGCCAGACGTAGATGCTGATGAGCTGGCCGAGCGTGTGCAGGGCCAGCGACGCGTAGATTGCGGCAGAGATCAGGATAGCGACGTACGGCGTTCCGTAGCGCGGATGCTTGCGGGTGAGGAACGGTGGCAGGTAACCGTCTTCGGCGAGCGCGAAAGGCATGCGGGTGGTGGTGAGTACGGTGCTGTTCAGCAGCGCCACATTGCCGACCATGGCGGCGACCGTCATCAGATTGCCAAGCCATGGGCCGCCGATGAGGAGCGCCGCAGTGGAGAAGTATCCATCTTTCCACTGCTGCCAGTTATCGACGGAGGCGAGTGCCGCAAACGTCGGAAGAAAATACGCCGCGATCGAGAGCGGAACTACGATGGCAAGCGCTCGCGGGTAGCTGCGCTGCGGATTGTCCACTTCCTCGGCAACGGTCGAGAGCTGTTCGTACCCGGAGTAGAGCCAGAGTCCGAGGGCGAGGCCTACGCCGAAGCTTTTTGTGAAGGGTTGGCCCGGCGGCGTGAGCGGGACGAACGGGTTGTGATGCCATTTCGCCAGCCCGAGCACGATCATCGCGATCACGGGAATGAAGATGAAGATCTCGAAGGCGGTTGCGGCTTTGCCCACCATCTGGATTCCGCGGATGTTGAGCCAGGTGATGAAGGCGATGAGCGCGAATGAAACCAGCCAGTGTTTCCAGCCGGTGACCTGCGGGAAATAGTAGTTGGCCAGGTAGTCGGTGAAGAGCACGGCGTAAGAGCCGCCGAGCAAAAAGGAAGCTGACCAGTTCCACCATCCGGCGAGGAAGCCCCAGAAGTCTCCGAAAGCGGCGCGCGTCCAGCGGTAGAAACCGCCTTCGACGGGCATGGCGGTGGTGAGCTCCGCCGCGACCAGCGATACGGGAACGCACCAGCAGAAAGGGATGAGGAGGTGGAAGAGCAGGGTCATCCCGGGACCGCTGGTGGAGACCTGGGCTTCCAGTCCGAACGGTCCTCCGGTGGTGTAGGAGAACATGACGAAGACGAAATAGAAGAGGCTGGCTTTGCGGAGGGTGGATTTCGGGGATGGGTGTTGGTCGGCCACGATCAGTTCGCGTTCAGTGGTCCATCGACCGGCCCCGGAAGGGGGCTGATTGACATGAAGCAGGTTACGGCATCGCTGAAGCGATGCCCTGAGACAAAGCAAGCCTTCCGCGCCGCGCCGCTAGTGGCGCAGAGACTGCGAGAGCAACCACGGAACAAGTTCTGGCTCGGCGTAGGCTTTGTCCCAGGAATTGTGGTTCACGCCGGGATACTCCGTGTACTTGAAATTGCCGCCCGCGGCCTTGAGGGCCTCAGCCATGTGGCGAGACTCTTCGACGGGCACAGCCTGGTCGGCATCGCCGTGGAACATCCAGACCGGCGTGCTGCCGATGCGGCGGGCAACTTCCGCATGCGGGTCGGTGATTTTCGGATCGTCGCTCGCCGTCACCCGCAACTGCGGCCAGTCTTTCTGCGGCCGCACCCCGGAGCAGATAGGCACAAGGGCGGCGAAGCGATCCGGATTGCGTACGGCCAATTCCCAGGTGCCGAATCCGCCCATGGAAAGGCCGGTAAGGTAAACGCGCTTGCGATCGCCGTGGAAATCCTTGATCGACGCATCGAGCGCAGCCAGGGCCTGTGCCTGCATGTCGGGCTCACCCCAAATTTTGTCTTTTAGACACTGCGGCATGACCACCACGAATGGGAACCGCGACGAGTCCAGGCGGATGGCATGGGCAATACCGACATCGGTCGGAAGCAGGCCATCGGCGCCGCGTTCCCCCGCTCCGTGGAGAAACAGGATGACGGGCCATTTTTTCTTGGAATGAAAGTCAGCCGGAACGTAGACCTGGTAATGATAAGTGACGCCGGAAACAGTGACGGTGCGGTCGAGGAACCCGGTCTGCACGCGACCGAAGGCTGGTAGGGCGGCGAGCAGAATCAGAAAGAAGGTCAGGTTTACAGAAGTTCTGCGTAGCATGGCAAAACAGTGTACAGGAAGGCCCGATCTATCCGCTGGACAAAGAGGGGCTGCGCGGCTTGCAGAGGGCAGCCATGCTGTCGAGCGCATCCCGCGTATAAAAAGTGATGGCCTCCTGGATAGCGGTCTCGGACATATCCGGCGATTTGCCGACGAACTCCATGGTCATGCGGACGCGCGTGCCGCCCTTGGCGTCGGACACGAAACTGGCGTTCTGTTCCGTGGTAATGCCGAGAGCGTGATTGAGGATTCCCACCGAACGGGGAGGGTCGTACGAGGTTACGACCGCCAGAATCGTGGCGTGTATGGGGATGGAAACCACGTACCGAATGCGGCTGCCGACCTGCCAGGGCTGGCCTTCGATCCAGGAAACTTCCTGGTAGATTCCTCGGTGAAGCAGGCGCTCCAGGTCACAGAAAGCTCGGAACGCCGCAACCGCCGGAACCGGCACTATCACGGAATACTCAATGCGAGACAGCATGAGTACACCCCACGAGTGCGCGGATTATGCCCCCATTACCTCCGGAATACAAGAGAATAGGCCGGCACTTGTTTTGGGAAGGGCCTGCTCCAGATGGAGCAGCCGGCGCTTGATATCGAGCCCGCCGCCGTAGCCGCAGAGCGAACCGTCGGAGGCGATCACGCGATGGCAGGGAACGACAATAGCAATCGGGTTCCGGTTGTTCGACATTCCAACCGCGCGGAAGGCATGCGGGTGGCCGATCGCCTGGGCGATGTCGCGGTAGGTACGAGTCTCGCCGTAGGGGATGTCGAGCAATGCGCGCCAGCACTGGAGCTGGAAGTCAGTACCGCGGAGATCCAGGGGAAACAAGAATGCTTTGCGGCGACCGGAGAAATACTCGTCGAGCTCGCGCAGGTACGGGGCAAAGTCCTGTGCAGACTCCTGCAGATTCGTCGTCTTGGTATTCATTGGCAGGACGCGGCCTTCAAATTCGAGGCGCACCAGTCCCTTTCTGGAGGCGGCGAGGAAAAGCGGGCCCACGGGAGAAGAGGTGCGGGTGGAGAAGAGCGTTTCCATGGCGCGAAGAATAGCACGCGGGCATCCGGGATCGCGAGGCTGGTTGGCTTGACGTCCGGAAGCGTCTATAACAGAATGCACGCCTTGTGCACGTATCGTTCAAGTCCAAAACCTGAAGGAGTCGCATGCCCACTTCACAGTCAACATCGAAGAGCCGGAGAAGGTTCCTGCAGTACCTCGCTGCCAGTCCATTGCTGGCCACACCGGCGCTGATGGGAAGTTTGGGAGGGAAGAGTTCGGCGGCGACGAGCCACGAGCGCGGGGTTTCGTTGCTTGAGGACGGCGCGGCAGGCGGCGGGCTGATTACCAGTGCCGACCAGGCTCTCGACGTGATGGAGTTCGAGCCGGTGGCGCGCAAGGTGCTTCCGCCGGCGCATTTTGGATACCTGGCCACGGGCGTGGACGACGACGCCACTGTGAAAGCCAATCATGATGGCTATGCGCATTTTGAAATCCGTTCGCGGCGACTGGTGGATGTGGAGAAGCTGGATACTTCGGTCCGGATGTTCGGAACGACTTGGGAGACGCCGATCTTTCTGTGTCCGGTCAGCGCCATGAAGGCGTTTCATCCGGAGGGCGAGGTAGCGGTGGCCAAGGCGGCACGGAGCAGACACTCCCTGCTGATACTGTCCACGGTCGCCAGCTCATCCGTCGAAGAAGTGACTGCGGCGCGCGGAGAACCAGTGTGGCAGCAGCTCTACCCGACGAACGACTTCAACGTGACGCGGGCGATTATCAAACGGGCCGAAACAGCGGGGAGTCCGGCCCTGGTGTTTACGGTCGACCTCCACGAGAACAGCAACCGGGAGACAATCGCGCGCGCCCGCCGCGTGGATGACCGCGACTGCACGAACTGCCATGAGAGTGGGTTCGCGGGATATGTCCGCAGGAAGCCCATGTTCGACGGACTTGATCTGTCGAAGGTGACGGGCCTGCATTCGTCCAGCATGACTTGGGATTTCGTGAAGCGTCTGAAGGATGCGACCAGGATGAAGTTGCTGGTGAAGGGTATCGTGACGCGAGAGGACGCACAGATCGCAGTGGAGCACGGCGTGGATGGCATCATCGTTTCAAACCACGGAGGGCGGGCAGAGGAGAGTCTGCGTCCCACTGTCGAATGCCTGCCGGAAATTGTCGAAGCTGTGAAAGGGAGAATTCCAGTCCTGCTGGATGGCGGAGTGCGCCGCGGAACGGACATCTTCAAGGCACTGGCGTTGGGCGCGACCGCGGTAGGGATTGGCCGGCCTTACGGCTGGGGGCTGGCGGCCTTTGGACAGCCGGGAGTCGAAACCGTGCTGACCATCCTGCGGCGGGAGTTGGAGGCGATCATGAGGCAGGCGGGAACTCCCTCGGTAGGCAGCATCGGGAAGAATTTTGTGCTGCGTAAATCGTAAGTGGCGGCATCGCTAAAGCAATGCCCTGATACAAACAGCAAGTTTCCTCGCGGAGACCTATCCAGAAAAAAAGCCTCCCTTTCGGGAGGCTTTCTCGTGTTCGTTCAGGGGAGGTGCTGCCAGCTATTTCGGTTGCTGTTGCTGATCCTGACTCGGTGCTGGTGCAGCGGTGTTCCCGGCCAACTGCTCCAGGTTGTTCTTCATCAGGCTGATTTCGACGCGGCCGCCGGTGATGCGCTTGGGCTTGCTGTCGCCGGTGGAAGCGGGCGTGGGCGTATTGCCCATGCCGACCAGATAAATGCGGTAGACCGGAATCTCATGGTTCAGTACCAGGTAACGAACCACCGACTCGGCCATCTTCTGTGAGTTGGCAATCGCGGTCTGGCCGTGGCCGGACGAGAAGCCCTGCACTTCGACGATGTAGCCGTGCTGGCTCTTCAGCGGAGTCGCCATTTCGTCCAGAGCGTCCTTGGCGTTCTTGCTCAGCACGGTCTGGCCGGGCTTGAAGCGGATTTCGGTCTGGGTCGAAGCCTGGTACTGATCAATGTTGGTGACAACCTGCTCGACGGTTGTAAGGCGGGTGCCGGCCTGCTGGGCCGTCTGCTGAGCTGCCTGAGCCTTGTTACCGGCTTCAATGGCATGCTGATCAGCTTCATTGGCTTTCGCCGAAGCAAGCTGGATGCCCTGCTGGGCGCGGGCGTCAACGTCCTTGATCTGCTTGCCGTTGGTGGCAGTCAGTTCATCGAGTTCGTTGATGCGATCGGCGATCGGCTGGGTCTGCCGCTGAACATATTTCTTGCGGGCAAAGGGATTGATTTTTCCCCAGAAGCCCTCGTTGGTCTGCGGCTGCAGCGGGGTCTTGCCGGTGGCGGTGTCCGCCTTGGGAGCGCTCGCCTGATCGGTTGTGGTGGCGGGCTGGGTCGGGGTGGTGGAACTCTGCTGCGCGAATGCCGGCACGGCCAGAATTCCAGCTAGCAGCAGGGTGACGATGTTGCGATTCTTCATTTGAACTTCCTCCAAAAAAGTATGGGGTGGGGACTCCACTCCCCGCGCTTTTCGCGCGTTTTAATGGCGTCTTACCTACCAGAAACTTGCCGAAACTCTGAAGGCACTCCGGACGCAACGGATGCCTGAAAACCTGGCCGCTTACCCCGCGACCACCCCCTCATTAGAACAGGTTGGGTGCCAAATCCACGGGTAGCGCTCCTGGACGAGAAGTGCTTTATTTTCATGGATATTTTACAGGGTGGAGGCCGGGGGGAGAAGGCCAAATCGGTCCTGGCGGTAATTTTGGCGGGAATTCATATAAAAACTGCGTGTGGAGAACTCCAGTAGGAGAGGAGGATAAGGTTGAGAAAACAGGGCCTCGGGAGGGTGACGGGGCAACCATAAACGTCGCCTTGAGGTGAAACAGCCGACCGTATCGAGTCCTGATTTGCTCTGGATGACGAAAACGCCGGCTTCCCGTCTAAGACACACTATGTCGGAGAGCGGGAGTCGCATGCGAGGCGGGGTCCTTGCCATAGTCTTCGCAGCGGGAACGTTGGTTTCCCTCAATTCCGCAGCACAACTAAACAAGCCAACCCGTGAAGACGCAACCGGCCGGTGGGTCGGTGAGTACACCCTGGACCACCAGCGAGTATTCCTGGTGGTCCGCCTCAAAAAAGAAAACGAGAAGTGGGTGGGCACTTACAATCGCCCCGTCCTGGACTGGGAGAATGACCTCGATCTGCGGAATTTGCAGATCGACCGGAACCAGATCGCCTTCAATCTAGGCGATGCTTCCTCTGTGATCCACGTGGAGACGCGGTGGGTTGCAAATTCGCTGCAGGGGACGGTCAAGGCGGCCCGAGTTCAAGGAAAGATCGTCCTGGAGCCGACCGCAATCCTGCCGAAGGAGTACCTGGACACACTGGCGGGAAACTACGAGGCGGCGGGTGGGTCGTACGTCATCGAGCGCGAAAACAACTACCTCTGCTTTCTGAACCGGCGAACAGGCCGCTCGGGGCGGCTCGTGCCGGCATCCGAAACGCAATTCTGGACCGGCCCCGGTATCGACATCTGGTATCCGGAACAGACCTGGTTTGGGTTCGTGCGGCG
>Ga0302286_10000375_pt1 | contig 36681 bp, 27 predicted proteins | sample III_Fen_E2_3_FD_198765 | JGI IMG/M metagenome (GOLD analysis project Ga0302286, IMG submission 198765) | Peat permafrost microbial communities from Stordalen Mire near Abisko, Sweden - III_Fen_E2_3 | ecosystem: Environmental > Terrestrial > Soil > Wetlands > Permafrost | place: Sweden: Abisko...
TAGATGGTCTCCCTTCAGCACCGCGTGGTGTACCTCAAATTGAAGTAACATTCGATATTGATGCCAACGGGATTCTGAAAGTAGCTGCCAAAGATAAAGCAACCGGCAAAGAACAAAGCATTCGTATTGAAGCTTCAAGCGGATTGACCGATGCCGAAATTAAACGAATGAAAGACGAAGCTGCCATAAATGCAGAAGCCGATCAAAAGGAAAAAGAACGCATCGACAAGATGAATCATGCCGATAGTTTGATTTTTACTACCGAAAAGCAACTGAGCGAGTTTGGCGACAAACTACCTGCTGACAAAAAAGCTCCGATTGAAGCTGCGCTTGCAAAACTGAAAGAAGCACACAAGGCGCAGGATTTGGATGCCATTGATGCAGCTTCCAAGGAATTGGAAACAGTGTTCCATGCTGCAAGTCAGGAGATGTATAATGCACAGGCCGGTGCGCAAGGTGCCCAACAAGGTGCTCAGCAACAACCCGGTGGCGAAGCCTCAGAAGGTGGCAAAGATAATGTCACAGATGTAGACTACGAAGAGGTCAAGTAAATGACCCCTAACCCCTAACGGGGACTTAAAATATCCGCCCAATCTGAGATTTCAGATTGGGCGGTTTTGTTTTAAACGTAATTGCATAGTTTCTGATTTTGCCGAAAACAGGCATTTTAATCACAGAAATATACATTTAACAAAGTTTAACTATTATTCAATTTTTGCCTTATTCAGGGTGTATTCCGTCTAAAACGTTTAAACACCGTTTAAATACCGTTTAAACTCCATTTAAATAATTTCGGGTCCGAAAATGAGTGTAAAAAGACTTTGAAGAACAGGTTTATCATTTTTTTTTGAGACATCGGCATTTGAAGTTTAAGAAAAACTTTTGTAACATTGCATCGTCAATGCAGTACAACTACGTGCTGTGAGGCAGTAATTTCAATTTATAATACTTTATGATTAAATTGAAGACAGTTCAGCGTCCGAACCCAAAGGACGTAACAGCAGAACGTAAATATTACGTGAGTGCTAAAAATGCGGGCGAAATAACGCTCGAAGAAATGTCGGAAAATATCTCCGACCGTTGTACACTTACCGACACCGATGTGTTGGCGGCTTTGAGTGCTTTGCAGCGCGAGATGACCAAAAATCTGATGGATGGAAGAATTGTACGTTTTGGTACATTCGGTTCTTTTCAGTTGTCGTTGAACAGTAGCGGCGTTGAAAAAGTCGATGACGCTTCTCAACATCAGGTCAAGGGTGTACGTGTCCGATTCAGACCCGGAACACGCATACAGGACGACCTTCGCAATCTGAAGTACACGCTTATTGCAGAGTAACCGGCAAGAGTAAGTGTGCCAGGCAGTTTACTTTTTCTCAAAAAAAGCGGCAGGTAATCCGATAAGTACCAAACTACATCACCCCTGTTGAAAGTGTACAAGACTTTCGCGGGGGTGTTTTTTTTGTACCTTGCAGCAAAAAAAAGAGCTGAATTCCGCTCAAAAACTATCTGTCTTTTTTGAAAATAGACTTGACTTTTTCTGAAAACTTCAAGTCTTTTCAGAAGAACTTCTTCAAGTTTCCGAAAAAGTACCTGAAAAGAACCATTGAATGTACCTAAACGCACAAAATGAGTTATCGCATCCCGATAACGCGACAAAGATAGGCGCACAACAGGCTAAAATGAGCCTCTTCAAGAATTAATAAGTATTAAATTATGTTAGTATTTTAGGCTTTTAGCGTGGACGAAAGGTGATTAAACGAAAGAAATTGCGCTAAATCAGGTCTTTTTTTATCATAATCTGTGCATTTTTTTACTACTCTCAACAAAACTTTGTAAGTTTGTGAATTAAATACTTTGCTATGGAACTGAAACCACTTAAGCCACGCTTATCCTTAAATAAAGCCTTTCTGAAAGTAAAGCCCAACAGGCGTGAAATTGAATTGTTTAAAAAGAATCTGATTGGTCTGATTGATGCCATCGATGAGTTTGAATTGGAAGAATTTCACAAAAACGAGGTGTCAAAGTTTCTGCAAAACACCTATTATAGCGGAAATCACTATATAAACACCAAAGATCGTAAGGATTTGGTGATACACAACGGAACTACGGCAAGTAGTACGGTGGGTGTGATTATTGAAGCCAAGAAGCCCACCAACAAAGCAGAAATGCTTCGACCCGATATTATCAACTGCAAAGCTTTTCAGGAGTTGGTATATTATTATCTGCAAGAGCGGATAACGAATAAAAATACCGAAATAAAACACCTGATTGCTACTAATATTTACGAATGGTATATTTTCGATGCTCAATTGTTCGAGCGTTTATTTGCTCAAAATAAGCCGTTGGTGAAGAAGTTTATCGACTTTGAAGAGGGCCGCTCGAGTGGCAACAAAACCGATTTTTTCTATTCCGAAATTGCAGCACCGGCTATTGCTTCTCTGACTCATGAAGTAGCTTTTACGTATTTCGATATTCGCGATTACGAAAAACCGTTGCGCAACAACAATCCAAAAGATGATAATCTGCTCATTGCGCTTTACAAATTATTGTCGCCGGAGCATTTGTTGAAACTGCCTTTTGCCAATGATAGCAACAGCCTCGACAAAACATTCTACACCGAACTGCTTCACATTATCGGGCTTACCGAAACTAAGGAGGGCGGCAAAAAGCTGATTCAGCGCAAAGAAAAAGGACAGCGCAATAGTGGATCGCTCATTGAATGCGCTATTGTGCAACTGGATAATCTCGACAAAATAGCGCGACTGGAAAAACCTTCACAATTTGGTGACAACACCGACGAACGGCTGTTTAATGTAGCGCTGGAGCTTTCTATTACGTGGATAAACCGCATTCTGTTTCTCAAACTGCTCGAAGCTCAACTCATCAAATACCACAAAGGCGATAAAACCTACGCCTTTCTCAATACAGATAAAATAAAGGGATTTGACGACCTCAATACACTATTTTTTCAGGTGCTGGCAAAGAAAGCGGACGAACGGAACGATGAGGTAAAACGACTGTTTGCCCACGTGCCGTATCTTAACAGCTCGTTGTTTGAACCCACCGACATTGAACATGCTTGTCTGTTTATTAGTCAGCTAAAAGATGGCTGCATACCGGTGCTTTCCAATTCGGTGATGAAAGATAAAACAGGCAAAAAGCGAACAGGTGAACTGCCAGCTATTGAGTATATTTTTGAATTTCTGAATGCCTACGACTTTAGCAGCGAAGGCAGCGAAGAGATTCAGGAAGACAACAAACGGTTGATCAATGCCTCGGTGTTGGGACTGATATTCGAAAAGATAAACGGCTACAAAGACGGCTCGTTTTTTACACCCGGTTTTATTACCATGTATATGTGCCGCGAAACCATACGCCGTGCCGTGGTGCAGAAGTTTAACGACGCCAAAGGATGGAATTGCAAGGAGTTAGGCGAACTGTATGACAAAATTGAAGACAGAGCCGAGGCCAATGCCATTATCAATAGTTTGAAGATATGCGATCCCGCTGTAGGTTCGGGACACTTTTTGGTGTCGGCGCTCAATGAGATAATTGCCATTAAAAGCGAACTGCGCATTCTGTCCGACAGGGAGGGTAAACGCCTGAAAGAATATACTGTAGCGGTGGAAAACGACGAACTGGTGGTGACCGACGAGGATGGACAACTGTTTGAATACAACCCCAACAGCAAAGAGAGCCAACGCGTGCAGGAAACCCTTTTCCACGAAAAACAAACCATTATCGAAAACTGCCTCTTTGGGGTGGATATAAACCCCAATTCGGTAAAAATATGCCGTCTGCGCCTTTGGATTGAATTGTTGAAAAATGCGTATTACAGGACAGGTCACGACCTGTCCCTACAACGCGAATTGGAAACCCTGCCCAATATAGATATCAATATTAAATGCGGCAATTCGTTGATTAGTAGATATGCATTGGATGCTGATCTGAAAAAAGCCTTGAAGAGCAGCAAATGGACAATCGGCAACTATCGCGATGCAGTTAAAACGTATCGTGATGCAAAAAGCAAAGAAGTTAAGCGCGAAATGGAAAAGCTCATTTTAAGTATAAAACAGGATTTTACTGCAGAAATACGAAGAAATGATCCTCTTAAAAGTCGTTTGGATAAACTTAGTCATGAACTGTACAATCGATTTACGGGTAATTTTATGTTTGAGCCAGAAGTTGAATATGGTAATAAGAATAAGTTAGAGAAAACGAAAAAAGCGGAACAAAAAAAGCTCGAAGATGAAATAAATGGCATTACTCAAAAAATGAAAGAAATAAGAGATAGTAAAATTTATGAGAATGCTTTTGAATGGCGGTTTGAATTTCCCGAAGTACTTAACGATGACGGTGATTTTGTGGGCTTTGATGTGGTTATTGGAAATCCGCCGTATGGAGTAAAACTAAATAATTTGATGAAAGAGTACTTCAGTTCTTTGTATTCGGCTCCTGATGATATTTATACATTATTCATCGAATTAGGGCTAAAAATTGTAAGCGTAAATTCTAACATTAACTTTATTAATCCAATCACATGGCTAACTGGGGTGAAATATTACAGCACTAGAAAACTTCTTATAGATAAAAGCTCTTTAGTAAAAGCAATTAATCTTCCATATGACATTTTTGCTGATGCATATGTAGATACGGGTATCTACTTTTTTCAAAGAAAGGGAGTAGAGGAGAGTTTTGTGTTTGAATATAATCCCAAGGATAAAATTCAAATTGAGGATTTAAAAAACATATCATTCAAAATACTTAAAAGAATAAATTGGACACAAAGATCGGACTTAAAAATTAATCTAAATGAATCAGATAATTCAATTTTTTCGAAACTTGATTCTATTCCAACAAAACTCTCTGACTTTTCTGAAACTGCAAGAGGAATATTGGCAGATAAATCATCTTACGAAGTTGAATTTGCAACTGAATTAAAAAAAGTATTTATAGGGAATTTAAATCGATATACACTTGATGAGGATTTCGCATTCATTAAATACGATGATAATTTGAAAGAAAAACCAAAGTGTTATAGTTTCTTTACAGGGGAAAGAATTCTTGTAAGAAGAATTATTAGCCGCCAGTTTAGAATAATGGCAACTTTAAGCGATGATGAGTTTGTTTGCAAAAAAGATATTTATATAGTCAAGTTGAATGACAATACTTTAAATTACAAATATATTTTGGCATTGCTAAATTCAACTTTGCTTTCGTTTTATAAAACAAAGAATTCAGGTTCCGCAAAGAAAGACGATTTTACACAAATAACTTTGAGTGATATAAGGCAATTGCCAATCCCAATAGTTGATGACATTATGCAACTACCAATTGTCAAATTGGTAGATGATATTCTGGAAGCAAAAAAAACAAATCAAGAAACAAAAGACAAAGAAACTCAAATTGACCAATTGGTGTATCAGATGTATGGCTTGACGGAGGAGGAGATTAAGATAGTGGAGGGGGAGAAATAAGAGAAAAATATAATACAACCCATCCCCCTTCGGGTACTTTCCTTAAAAAGGGAAGATTTATTGGTAGCAGGATTTAGTGTAAAAAATAGTTTTGAGCAAGATTTAGTCTTTGATACAGTTGGTTAATAGTAATAACTCTGCACTCAGTAAATGTCCCCTTGCAAGGGGACGAGCGAAGCGGAGGGGTAAAAAAATATTACACTCACCACCATGACTGAGAATATAAACACATTACCCGAGATGCACCCTTTCAGGCGGAGACTGCGTACACACATGACCCCGGCAGAAGTGGCACTATGGACAATGATAAAAAACAGACAGTTGAACGGTGAGCGTTTTCTCCGACAATTCAGCATTGGACATTACATAGTCGATTTCTATTGTCATAAATACAAACTGGCAATAGAATTGGATAGTGCAGGTCATTTCACAGAAGAGGGTCAGGAATATGATGCCCGTCGATCGGCTTTCTTATACTCGGTTGGAATACGGGTTATCCGGTTCGAAAATCTGGAAGTGTTTAATTATCCAATGCGGGTTCTGGAAGAGATAAAAAAGAATTTGAAATAAATGAAACCCCGGATTAACCAATTGGTGTATCCGATTACGGAGTTCAGTTTACTTGTATTACAAAATTTCAAGTTTAATTGTATCTTTGTGTATTAGAAAACAACATTCCGATTGACTTATGAATACTGCTACCAATATTGATGTATTATCTGTGTTTATTTTTCTAGGTGTTTTTTTTGGATTGCTACTTTCGGTTTTCTATATTTTCAAACCCTCTGCCAATAGTAAAGCAAACAGGTATCAGGGATTAATGTTGTTGTCTCTTTCGCTTTGCTTTATGGAATTGCTACTTAACCGAACAGGTTATATTGTAAAAGTACTTCCTCTAACATTTTCCACCGCTTCATTGAATTTTATAATTGGTCCGTTTCTTTATTTGTATATAAAGAAAAGCATTGATCAGTCATCTTCGCAAAAAGAATGGATTCATTTTGTCTTTCCGATTCTTTATCTGCTTTATTTAAGTTTCGATTTAATTCAGTCCAACGGCTTTAAATATAATTGTTATGTAATTAGTACACATCCTACCTGGCAATTACTAAATGTCCATACAACTATTTCGAATGACCCTCTAAAAATCAATCAATATCTTGATTTGCTTTTATCGGTTCAAATACTGTTTTATATTTCAGTTTCATTCGGTAAACTTGTGAAGAAAGCAAACGAGGCAGGAAAAACAATTTTTAGCACGAAAGATGCTGATATTAAGTCATTAAGAAATGCTATTTTTCATGTTTCGATGATAATTCTGATTTTCATCTTCGTGAAAATAAAACTTCATGGAAATGCAGGTAATTACTTTATAGGGATTTATGTAGCGATATTCAATATAATAACAACTTTCAGAGTTATGAATGATTCGACTTATTTCGAACGATCGGCCTCTTTTTTGGATATTTCCATTGGCAAATACAGTAAATCATCTTTAAACGAGGTTGACAAATTGAGAATTCTGAATCATATTACCTTAGAATTTGCAAATAACCATTATTTTTCAAATAATCTGGCTTCGTTGGCCGATCTTGCTAAAAAAATTGGTGAAAGCCCTCATCATGTTTCGCAGGTAATAAATGAAAAACTCAATCAGAGTTTTTTTGAATTACTGGCTTCGTACAGGGTAGAAGAAGCGAAACGGATTTTAGCAGACAAAAATAAGAATAATCTGACTGTAGAAGAAGTGTCAGAAACAGTAGGATACAATTCGAAGGCTGCCTTTAATAATGCCTTTAAACGCCTTACAGATAAAACTCCTTCCGAATATCGAAAAAATGCAATTTGAGCATTGTAAGTCAGGTTTTTACGCTGTAATCCAAGAATGTTTATGTCTTTGTGTTTCAGTTTGGTTATAACCTTTTTTTAGTTGATTTATGAATACAACAACTCATATAGATTTCTTATCTATATTTATTTTTATAGGAGTCTTTCAAGGAATTATCCTATCGTATTTCTTTATCAAAAAGTCAACCTTAAATATTAAAGCAAATAAATATCAGGGACTTTTGCTACTTTCACTTGCTTTGTTACTATCGGAACAATTTCTTAACTTAACAGGTTATATTGTAAAAGTATTGCCAATTACAAATTATTCAGAACCGCTTAACTTTACGCTTGGCCCATTACTATATGTTTTTATTAATGAAAGAGTGAATGAATCCGGTCACAAAAAGAACTGGATTCATTTCGTTATTTTTTTTCTATATCTTGGATATATGAGTTTTGATTTTATGCAATCCAATGATTTTAAATATAATACATATGTAAATAGCTTTCATCCTGATTGGCCGTTACTTAATGCACCAATGATTTTTTCGAATGACCCACTCAAGATAAAAAATTACGTAAATGCTGCAACAGCTTTGCAAATGATTGTTTATATTTTGTTAGCCTTGTTACAGGTATTGAAAAAAGTGAAACAAACAGGGAAAAGTATTCTCAATATTGATGATGAAATTCTGGAATCGTCTAGGAATATGATATTCCATATCATCACTGTAGTAATGATGTTTATTCTTGTAAAACTCAGTTTTAAAGGTGATACAGGTGATTATCTAGTTGGCTTTTATGTTTCAGTCTTTATCTTGATAACTACTTTCAGAGTTATGAATGACTCGACATATTTCGACAGATCTGCCTTTTTTCTAGATATTTCCTTAAGCAAATACAGCAAATCATCTTTAACCGAGGTCGACAAAATGAGAATTCTGGATAATATTACCTTAGAATTCGTAAGCAAGCATTATTTTTCAAATAATCTGGCTTCATTGTCCGATCTGGCCAAAAGAATAGGTGAGAGTTCACATCATGTTTCACAAGTAATAAATGAAAAGCTTAATCAAAGTTTTTTTGAATTACTGGCTTCGTACAGGGTAGAAGAAGCGAAACGGATTTTAGCAGACAAAAATAAGAATAATCTGACTGTAGAAGAAGTGTCAGAAACAGTAGGATACAATTCGAAAGCTGCCTTTAATAATGCATTTAAACGACTTACCGATAAAACTCCTTCCGAATACCGTAAGTTGGTAAATATCATATAATCAATAAAATAGATTAGTTAATTTATACATGCCTATAAGGATATACTCTATCCTTATAGGCATGTTCTTTCTATATATGTGTCTCCTTGTAATTTTGTTCCGAAAAAAAGACAAACCGTTTTGGTTCTATTGGCTTTTTCCAATTTAAACAATTTAAACATTCAAACAAAATGAGACACAACTATTTCAAAACATCAGGTCAGTTATTATTAATGACCGGCATTTTATTTTATTCATTTCAACTATATGCTTCCACTAAAGTTATTGGTCGTGTTAGCGACATTAAAAAACAACCTATTGAATTTGCAACAGTAACCTTACTCAATTCAGAAACTAAGAAACTGATTAAAGGTGATGTTTCCAATGAAAAAGGTGAATACCTAATTGATGGTGTAGCTAAAGGCACTTATATATTATCGGTAAGTATGATTGGCTATGTCAAAAATGAAACAGAAACCCTAGTAGTTGATGCAACAAATGATCGGGATATTAAAAAAGACATTATTCTTAATGAAGCAGTTAATCAATTGAGTACTGTGGAGGTTGTTTCTAAAAAGAAGTTTATTGAACAAACAATAGACAAAGTGGTGGTAAATCCCGATGCGTCTATTACCTCTGCTTCGGAAAACGTGTACGAAATTATGAAAAAACTTCCCGGTGTAACTGTCGATAATAACGATAACATCAATCTTAAAGGTAAACAAGGAGTTAATGTGTTGATTGATGACAAACCCACCTATCTTTCGAGTACCGAATTGGCTACCATGCTAAAAGGTATGCCGGGGAAAAACATAAATAAAATTGAAATCATTGAAAACCCATCCGCACGGTATGATGCAGAAGGAAATTCGGGAATAATAAATATAAAAACTAAACACGACAAAGCTCCCGGATTTAACGGAAATATAAACACCGGTCTGAATTTGGCAAGCAGACTTGGTGAAAATGCAGGGTTGAATATGAATATGAACTTGGGTAAACTGAATGTATATGGTAATTATTCGTATAACAATTGGAGTAATTGGTACGCTTTAGACGCAAATCGCCGGTTTACGACCGAACCTTTTTTAGGGGCAACACAATCTATATATAATAGATCCGATTATCATGGAAATGGCCATAATTACAAAGTTGGGGCTGATTATTACTTGCATAAAAATCACGTGCTAAGTTTTATGTATCGTGGAAATTCAGGTTTTAATAATAACAATGATTTTGGCACTACTTCATTCAAAAATACAAATATGGCAATAGATTCGTCATTACAATCAAATACGAATAGAGGCCATAATTGGAATAATAATACGTTCAATTTCAATTATAAATGGGATATTGATTCGTTGGGTCAATCATTAATCGTGGATGCCGACTATGCCAATTTTCAATTCTTTTCAGGAAGTAATCAGGTTAGTGCTAATTTCGATCGAAACGGATACAATGTCAATCGGAATATTGATTTAGCAAGTTCCCAAAATGGTAACATCCGTATTATAACTGCAAAAGCTGATTATGTTCGTCCAATGGGAAAGCTCTTTAACTTCGAGGCGGGTATAAAAACCAGTTTTGTTACTACCGATAACATTGCATCAATGATAGGTTATATTAGTCAAAACGATCATTTTATATACGATGAAAATATTCAGGCTGCTTATGTGAACGGGCTTTTAAAACTTAAAAAAACTTCCGTTCAATTAGGATTGAGACTCGAAAATACGGTTTCTTCGGGCAAATCGATTAGCACAAATACAGTGGATAATAATTTGTATCTGAAACTATTCCCATCACTATTTGTACAACAAAAGCTGGATGCTGACAATACTATCAACTTCCGTTACAGTTATCGAATTGGACGTCCGAGTTACTCATCATTGAATCCATTTGTTTGGATGGTTGACCCTTATACTTACAAACTGGGAAATCCACTGCTAAAACCGCAGTTTACACATTCTGCAGGTTTAACTCATACTTTTAAAGGTATTTTAAACACAAGCATAGGGTACAACTTTACCAAGGATTTGTTTACAGAAGTTTTACATCAAAACGATGTTACTAAAGCAGTATTTCAAACAAATGAAAATTTAAGTAACTCTATTGATTGGAACGCATCTGAAACATTCCAGCTTGACCCCACAAAATGGTGGAATGTAAGTGGAACTCTTACAGGAATGTATAAAGTGGTAAATGCCAATCTTGGAGGCGAAGTTCAATTTACAAACTGGAGTTATTCAGGCAATATGAATAATACGTTTACAATTAATAAGCAAATTGGGCTGGAATTGAACGGATATTATAATTCCAAACAGCTAAATGGAAATTTTATTCATAACCCGCGTTACAGTGTTGATTTTGGAATTCAAGGAAAGATTGTAAAGAATAAAGTTATTGTAAAAGTTTCACTCAATGATATTTTTAATACAAGCCATTCAAGTGGATATACAAAATATGGCAACATTGATATTGATTTTAAGGATCTTGGTGATTCCCGTCAATTAAATATCTCATTAAGTTATCGTTTTGGTAAAAGCGATTTCAAAACGCGAGCAAATCGTTCTACAGCATCAAGTGAAGAAGAAAGCAGAAGTGCAAAATAGAAGAATTCAGAAAATCCAATATAAATAATTTGGAGCCCTTCATTCTTGATGAAAATCAGGTTGGGTTGTTTGTATTTATCTGTTGACGGTACCAATTATGTTGTTGTGTCGGCTCTTTTTTGTACTTTTACAGGCTTAAACAGGATATTCACTTTACATGGCGAAGAATAAATTTTATGTGGTTTGGAAGGGTCGCACGACCGGTATTTTCAATAGTTGGGAAGAGTGTAAGGCTCAGGTAGATGGCTTTGAGGGTGCTCAATATAAAGGTTTCCCGACTGAGCCTGCCGCACAGGCTGCTTTTAGAACCAATTACTGGAAAGCTGTTTCGTCGGCTCCTAAAACAGCCTCTTTGGTAAGTGCTTTGCCCGAAGGTGCTGCTAAACCGGTATGGGAAAGCATTGCGGTGGATGCGGCTTGTAGCGGCAATCCCGGCAAGATGGAGTATCGCGGTGTGGAGACTTCAACCGGACGGGAGTTGTTTCGCCTCGGGCCATTTGAGCAGGGAACCAATAATGTGGGTGAATTTTTGGCTATTGTGCATGGGCTGGCTTTCCTGAAAAAACAGCACAGTCCGTTGCCACTTTATTCCGATAGTGTGAATGCAATTGCCTGGCTGAAAGCGAAAAAATGTAAGACAAAGCTGGAGCAAACCACAAAAAATAATGAGTTGTTCGGGTTGATTGCCCGTGCCGAAGCTTGGTTGCAACTCAATAGTTATACTACCACTGTGTTGAAATGGCACACCTCCGCGTGGGGTGAAATTCCTGCCGATTTCGGTCGAAAATAATTTGACTTTAATATAAATGAACTCGCTCTCTTTCGGAGAGAGCAGGGGAGAGGTCTCTTTATTTCTTTGACACCCACTGATAAGCACCAATATCGGGCGCGTTTTGCCACATGCGGTCTTTACCGTTCATATCATAGCGATATAGTGGTTTCTGACTAATGGTGGCATCTGCTTTTTTACGGAGTTGCGAAAGCGAATCGGGGCGGAAGTCGTAATAGCTTTTATCGCGAATAACAGTGCGCACAAAGAGCGTATCCTTCTGTTTTCCCCATTGGTTAGTTATGGCAACATCTTTAATCGGAGGACTCATCAAGTAGCAATGCTCAAATTTCAAAGGCATTGAAGGAGGTGATGCCGAACCATCAGGAATTGCTATCTCATTGGCTACCGATCCTGCAATTACACAATTTACAAATTGTCCTGAAAGTGGATAGGTAGATCCTTTCCCTCCTTTATCTGCGTTGAGCAAAATCACAGAAGGCGTTCCGTCGCGATGTTTTCCGGCATACACATCATTGTAATAGTTGGCAATGGTGTTCTGGGTCAGCGTATAACTTCCCCCAAGAAAATAGAGGCAATATGATTTGCAATTAGAAACTTCGCTGTTGTAAAGCGTCAATATTGCATTGCGCGATGAGATACCGCACGAGTCGAAATTGTGGATGCGGGCATTGCCAATGGTAACCGTCGGTTGCAGGGTGGTTGTCCCGTTTGGTATATCAATTCCCACTTTCCCACTGTTTATTACCACATAATTAAGCGAGTAGGTGTTTTGAGTGCCTAATAACTGAATGCCGCCCCATTGACCCGAAAGATAGTTGTAGGGCACATCGGCGAAAAGATTGTCTAAGCGGTCGCCGCGAAAAGTGATGGCTTTTCCTTGCTGACCTTCAGCTTTCAGGTTGCCGTTTACTTTCAGGTAAGCCTTGTCGTGAAAATAAAGTGTGGCTCCCGGGTTAATGGTAAGGGTTTTGCCATTGTCAACAGCAAGATAGCCGAATATCAGAAATGGCTTTGATGCCGTAAGTGTTGAATCATTGTGGATGGTTTTGTTTCTGAAAATGGTGACATCCTGTCCATAAGCCCGGAGTTTTACATTCTGCATATTTCCATTAGTGATACACACAATGGAATCGCGGATAAGTAACGGATTATTTTTCAGAGTAGGATTGACCGTGACGCTCACAAACACATACAGACTGTCGTGCGCACGAATTTCCACGTCTTTTACCGAATTATTGGTGGGGATGGTGCCGTCCACATTCATCCGAAAACCGGTGTTTGCACCGTTTGCCAATGTAATAGAGCTAATGGAGAGCGGACTGGAATTACGATTATAAATCATAAATCCGGCTGTGGATGAACCAATTGTGGTGAAAACCGTATCGAATGAAAGTGTGTCGGTAGAAAAGGATAGCCGGAAATCGGGATTAGACGAAATCTTCGGATCGGTGCAGCCTGTCCATAACAGGATACCAATCAGCGAAAGTGCAGCTATCACAAATCCTTTTTTGACCATAGCGTTATCGGGAAGTAAGTTTCAGCCATTTGTTTTTACGATATACGCACGAGTATATAAATGCGACGATTCCCAGTAGTATTAAGGAGAAAAATATTGCTTTTGATTGATTATAAAAAAGTGTGGATAGTGCCACCAACACAGGCCCTGTGAATATCAAAGTTTGATTGATAAACGATTTTTGCAAGCCAATGTCAATAGTAGTATTCTTTTGCAAATCAGTGAGTTGCTTTTCACTCCCAAACCAATTGAGGTATTTTGCCTGAATTTCTACCGAATTTTTCTCTGTCTTAATCTCTTTTGTTTCGCCATTTCTCAATTTGGCTACAAGTTTCCCATCAAAATAAATCGAAAATTTATTATCATTGTATCCTTTCACAAGAGGGCGGTGCAGAGCAATAGTCTTCATATATATCAAATTAGGCTACAAATATAAGAATTTATTTTTTGGGACGATATACGGATTTATTGTACTCAAAGAATCAGGTATTCCAAAAAGTAAAGCAGCACAAACACAAGATTTGCCTGCCCGGTACGGATCAGTAGTTGATTGTAGGCTTTGCCTTCGGTGTGGCGTAAACGGATAAAAAGCCAGATACCCATTGCTACCACGGCATAACTGAAACCCGTGGAGTGCGCCATAAAGAGGCAGGGAATAATAAACAGGAAGAGCCCAAGATACTCCCATTCGCCAAACCTTTTTCCAAAACGTACCACAATGCTTTTTTTGCCTGATTGGCTGTCGCTTTCAAAGTCACGCAGGTTATTGATGGTGAGGATTCCCATCGAAATGAGGCCACACACCAATCCCAACCAAAATGCTTTTTCCGAAAATTGTTCCATTTGCAGGTAGACCGTTCCTAAAGTGGCAATAGGGCCAAAAAATGCAAGTACAAAAAGATCGGCAATGCCCAGATAACTAAGCGAATAAAGGGTTGCGGTATATATCCAGGCGCAAAGCAATGATACAAAACCGATTATCAGAATAGGTAAACCACCCACCAATGTGAGGTAGGTGCCGCATAAAAGTGCAATGGCAATGTCAATAAGAATGGCAATTTTCATTGCTTTGGGAGTTACTTCTCCTTCGGCAATGGCGCGGCGCGGGCCAAGTCGACCGGCTTTGTCGAGCCCTTTTTTAAAGTCGTAGTAGTCGTTAATAAGGTTGCTGGCTATCTGAATGGCAAGTGCAGCCACAAGTGTGACAAGCGCAATTAACCAATCAAACGAGCGTTCCTGAGCCGCCACTATCAGTCCGATAAGGACCGGAGCAGCTCCTGCCGCCAGCGTTCCCGGGCGAACAATGTGAATCCATTTTAATATAGAAGAGCGAATATTCATTTGTCAGATTAAAGTTTCAAGTTCCAGGTTTGCTTACGCCGAGCGAATACTTTGTAAAATACATTTATAACCTTCATTTTCAGATTTTCAGTCCCCCTTCGGGGGATTTAGGGGGTTTTAACCCCTTTATACACCGTTGCCACACCAAAGGTAAGCGTATGAAATTCCACAGCTGAAAATCCTGAATCGCGCATCAACGCGGCAAATTTTTCACCATAAGGAAACTCTTTCACACTTTCGGGCAGATAGGTGTAGGCCGAGGAGTGTTTGGAGAAAAGTTTGCCAAGCAATGGCAATACATAACAAAAATAGGCATCAAACAGCTTGCAAAGTAGTTTGCTTTTGGGACGTGAGAACTCCAGAATAATGGCTTCGCCGCCGTTTTTGAGCACACGGTGCATTTCCGACAAACCCTTTTCGGGATGGAGAAAATTGCGGATGCCGAAACCCACTGTTACCGCTTCAAACGTATTGTCGTTAAAGCTTAATGCTTCGCAGTCTTCCTGTTGCAGCGTCACTATTTTGTCGAGGCCAAGGCGTTCCATTTTCTTTTTGCCAAATGACAACATGCCTGCCGAAATATCAATACCGAATACCTTGGTAGGCGATTTCTTACGTACTAATGTTACCGCCAAATCGCCGGTGCCGGTAGCTACATCGAGAAAGGTGCTGCCTTTTGGAGCGGAGATAAGGCTTACGGCTTTGTTGCGCCACAAGTTATCTATTCCGAGTGTAAGAAAATGGTTCAGGAAGTCGTATCGCCAGGCAATTGCGTCGAACATATCGCCAACACCCGATTTGTCTATTGTCATAATTCTAATTAGATAATTTGAGAATGAGAAAATATGAGAATGAGGAATTTGAACACGAATCTATATAGCAGCACTTTTATTTTGTGTAATAAATAGATTCATTCAGATTCTATTAGCACATTTGCATATTGACTTATTAGCACATTTAATTCCTTTGCAAATATACGGTTTTGTTGCCGATTTATTGTTTGCTGCAAGGGTGAATCTCATCAAAAAGCTGACGGGCGGGAAATATTTTGTACCTTTGTCATTACAAAATATGCTACAACCCCTAAATCCCCTAAAGGGGACTTAACGGAGGTAAATGATGGCTAACATAGTGATAATTAAAACAAACCAAAGTCCCCTTTAGGGGATTTAGGGGTAACAGACAAAACAACATGGCTTTACAATGTGGCATCGTAGGATTGCCAAACGTGGGTAAATCAACCCTCTTCAACTGTTTGTCGAACGCTAAGGCACAATCGGCTAACTTTCCTTTTTGTACTATTGAACCGAATGTAGGGGTGATTACCGTGCCCGACGAACGTCTGGTGAAACTGACTGAAATTGATAAACCTCAACGGGTTATCCCCACCACGGTGGAGATTGTGGATATTGCCGGTTTGGTGAAAGGAGCCAGCAAAGGCGAAGGTCTTGGCAATAAATTTTTGGCGAATATCCGCGAAACGGATGCCATTATTCACGTGTTGCGTTGTTTCGACGACGAAAACGTGGTGCATGTGGATGGTAGCGTAAATCCGGTGCGCGATAAAGAAATTATTGATATAGAGTTACAACTCAAAGACCTCGAAACGATTGATAGCCGCCTTGCTAAGGTGCAAAAACAGGCACAAACCGGCGGCGACAAACAGGCAAAACGGTTAGTGGATATATTATTGCAATTCAAAACGGCATTGGAACAGGGCAAATCGGCTCGTACCGTAAAGCTCGATAATAAAGACGACCAACGCATGGCCTCCGACCTTTTTTTGTTGACCGATAAGCCTGTGCTTTACGTCTGCAACGTGGACGAAGCATCGGCTGTGAGTGGTAATCAATACGTGGAGCAGGTGCGTGAATCGATAAAAGACGAAGGTGCCGACATTTTGGTGGTAGCTGCGAAGATAGAGTCGGAAATTGCCGAGCTGGAGACGTACGACGAGCGTCAGATGTTTCTCGAAGAGATTGGCCTGCAGGAGTCGGGTGTGGTGCGGTTGATTAAGACAGCCTATCATCTGCTCGATTTGCAAACTTACTTCACTACCGGAGCCGACGAGTCGCGTGCATGGACATTTACCCGTGGCAGCAAAGCTCCGCAATGCGCGGGCATTATTCATACCGATTTTGAGAAAGGATTTATCCGTGCAGAGGTGATTAAGTATGTCGATTACGTACGTCTCGGTTCGGAATCAGCCTGTCGCGAAGCCGGAAAAATTGGCATAGAAGGCAAAGAATACGTGGTACAGGATGGTGATATTCTTCACTTCCGCTTCAACGTATAAGACCTCTCCCGACCTCCCCGAAGGGGAGGAGAATAATTTGAATCTAAATTAATTGTACTTATAGGGTGCTCGGGTGCTTTATCAGCTCCTGTACCCAAAATCGGGGAAATTGTTGTAAAACGATTTCCCCGATTGGTTTTAAATAGTGATATGAATATGGAGTCAATACATGGCTCAGTTCAATTTTTCTTCTTGTAACTTATCACCGCCCAGCCGTTGAAGACAATGGCAAAAGTGAGAAGTGCTCCCAGTTGAGGCAACATGTCGGCAATGCCGCTGCCTTTGAGATAGACCAGACGCATTACCTGCATAAAATATTTCAGAGGATTGAAAATGGTAATGTCTTGGGCCCATTGCGGCATACTGCTCACGGGAGTGAACAGTCCGCTGAGCATAATCAACACCATAATAAAAAAATACATCACAAACATGGCCTGCTGCATGGTGTCGGAGTAGTTGGAGATAACCAATCCGAAGCCCGAAATGGCCAGCACGTAGATGGCGGCAAAGAGATAAATGGTGCTGAGGTGACCGGCAGGAGCCAGTCCGTACACCAGCAGCGCGATGCCGAAACTGATGGTGATGACAATGGCTCCAATCATCCAGAAAGGCAATAGTTTAGCCACGATAAAGGTGAATTTGGGTACAGGTGTTACGTTGATTTGCTCCATGGTGCCGGCCTCTTTTTCGCTCACAATATTGAGTGCCGGCATAAAACCGCAAAGCATGGTGAGCACCATCACCATCAACGCCGGAACCATAAAGACACGGTAGTTGAGGTTGGTGTTGAAACGGTTGAGCGGTGTAATGTCGATGGTGGGAACTACCGCTGCACGACTACTTACCTGCCCCGATTCGGTGCGAAGTTCCGCAGCAAAATTGTTGATAATACCCGAGAGGTAAGCGCTGCTTAAGCCCCCTTTGGTGCCGTTAACCGTATTGGCCGAAATCATCAGTTTATTGCTCTGGTTGCGCTCCAAATCACGTTCGAAATGAGGAGGAATCTCTAAAATTATATCCGCTTTGTTGGTTTCCACACTGTGAAGCGCCTGCTTATAGTTGGGCGACACATCAGTGAGTTGAAAATAGCCCGATGAACTGATTTTCTGTATCAAGCGTTGCGAAAAACTGCTGTGATCGTTGTCCACCACGCTAAGGTTGATATTGGTTATCTCGAAATTGGCTGCCCACGGGAATACCAGCAACACCATGATGGGAAACATCACAATCATGCGCGGCAGAAACGGGTTTCGCAGCAGCTGTTTGAACTCTTTTTCAAGAAGATATTTTATCATTGTCGGTATGTTGTTAGAAATAAATCAAGTAGGCAGAATTAACAGAGCCACAGAATCATATTACATTTATTGTATATAGCAGTTTGTGTTGTTCAAAAGTCCCCCTTTGGGGGTCCCGATAGCTATCGGGATAGGAGGTTTCACTCCAACCGTATCTTAAACTTCTTCAAGCTAATGGTAATCAGCACCACGGCCATTATGGCAAGTATGATTACCTCTTTGCCAATGGCAAAAATATCTACACCCTTAATCATCAATCCTTTTACAGCAGATATATACCATTTGGCCGGAATTATATTGGAGACAATTTGTAACGGCATTGGCATGTTTTCAATAGGGTAAATCATGCCCGAAAGCAGAATGACCGGCATCATCAAACCCATTGCCGAAGCCAGCATGGCAGCCATTTGTGTATTGACAAGTGTGGAGACCAACAGGCCGATAGCCAGCGAAACAAAGATGAAAAGGAGCGAAACCGCAAATAACCAGAAGAGACTACCCGCTACCGGCACATTGAGCACAAAAACCGACAAGAGTAGTACAGTGACAAGATTGACAGCCGAAAGCGTGAAGTAGGGAACTGCTTTGGCAAGTATAATAAATATCGGTTTCATGGGTGATACCAACAGTACCTCCATGGTACCCAACTCCTTTTCGCGCACAATGGCAATGGAGGTCATCATGGCGCAAATCAACATCAGAATCATGCCCAACACACCGGGCACAAAATTGTAGGCTGCTTTCATTTGCGGGTTGTAGAGCAGTTTTATTTCGGATGCAATCTGATAAGGTACCTTGTTTTGCGTCATCAAATCCTGTTGGTAATCGCCGATAATAGCGGAGGCATATTGCGTGAGCATGGTGGCCGTGTTGGGGTCGGTAGCATCGGCAATTAGCTGAATTTGAGCTTTTCCGGTATGCAGCAGGTTGTCGTTGAAACGCTCATCAAACACCACCGCCATGGTGATATTGCCATCCTGAAATACATTGTCAAGCTCCTTCGGACTCTTCAGATAGCGCACTATGTGGAAGTAATTACTTGCATCCAACTGCTTGGCAATGCGCCTGGTAGCCACATCGTTTGATGGGTCAAACACTACTATTTTGGCCTCTTTCACCTCGTTGGTAATGGCAAAACCGAACAGTATAATCTGTATAATCGGCATTCCCAGCAAAATGAGCATCGTTCGCCTATCGCGAAAGATGTGGTAGAACTCTTTTTGGACGAAAGCCAGAAAAACGCTTTTCTTAATTGACAATTGACAATTGACAATTGACAATTGAATTAAATGTAATATGTGGTTAAATATTTTCATTGTTGGTTTTATTGTCAATTGTCCATTATTAATTGTCAATTCGAGTGGCTCTTCGTGCAAGTTGCTGAAATACTTCGTCCATTGAGGATGCTTCGAATTTCTGTTTCAGGTTTTTAGGAGTATCCAAGGCTTCAATTTTGCCATCCACCATTATGGAAACACGGTTACAATATTCGGCTTCGTCCATGTAGTGAGTGGTGACAAACACGGTGATGCCACGCGCCGTTGCTTCGTAAATCAGCTCCCAAAACTGGCGGCGTGTCAAGGGATCAACACCTCCGGTAGGCTCATCGAGAAATACCACTTTGGGATTGTGAAAGATGGAAACCGAAAATGCCAGTTTTTGTTTCCACCCGAGCGGTAAATCTTTTACCAGTGTATTGCGTTCGTCGGCAAAGTTCAATCGTTGCAACAATTCATCAGTCTTTTCTTTAATTTCCACATCTTTCATCCCATAGATTCCTGCAAAAAGCCGAATGTTTTCCCACACTTTCAGGTCGTTGTAGAGCGAGAACTTCTGACTCATGTAGCCAATGCTTGCTTTTACCTGTTCCACCTCTTTGTCAATGTCAAATCCGGCCACTTTGCCATGTCCCGAGGTAGGTTTGCTTAGTCCGCAGAGCATCCGCATGGCAGTGGTTTTGCCTGCACCATTTGCTCCGAGAAAACCGAAAATTTCTCCTTGTTCCACATCGAACGTAATATGATCGACAGCCGTAAAAGTGCCAAAACGCTTCACAAGGTTTTGAACCTCAATCACCTTCTTTAATTGACAATTGTCGGATGTTGTATTTCTATATTCTATAATTTCAGACATAAGTAATTTCTTCTGTGGATGAATTTAATTGGCAATCAATTATCCAAAGCCATAAAACAATCTTCAATTGTTGCCACAGCCTTTTTTATAACAATGTCACTGTGCCCTTTTTCAGTCAGATATGCCTTTAATTTGTCAATTGTCCATTGTTCATTGTCCATTGTAATGTGGTGTGTGTCGCCGAAGGCAAAACAGGTATCCACATTTTTGTTCAAACGTAAATCAATCAGCAGTTTGTGCATATCCTTGCTCTGAACGGTCCAAAGTGTTTTGCCAAATTGTTTGATAATATTGGCGGGAGTATCAATTTTGAGAATTTGTCCCTTGTTAATCAATGCAATACGGTCGCAGAGGCTTGCTTCATCCATGTAGGGAGTCGAAACGAGAATGGTAATGCCTTCGTGTTTCAGTTTTTTGAGCATTTCCCAGAACTCTTTACGCGAAACAGGATCCACACCGGTAGTCGGTTCATCGAGAAAAAGTACGGTGGGTCGGTGAATCAGGGCACAGCTCAATGCCAGTTTCTGCTTCATTCCTCCCGACAATGCCCCGGCTCTCCGTGTCTTGAATGGTTCTATTTGGTGATAAATGTCCTTTATTAAGTCGTAGTTTTCTTCGATGGTTGTATTGAAAACGGTGGCGAAAAAGGTGAGATTTTCCTCTACAGTCAAATCCTGATACAAAGAAAACCGACCGGGCATATAGCCCACACGCTGGCGTATTTTTTTATAATCTTTTACAATGTCCAAACCATCCACGGTAGCCGTGCCGCTGGTGGGTAGCAGTAGGGTAGTGAGCAGTCGAAACAGCGTGGTTTTTCCCGCACCGTCCGGTCCGATAATGCCAAAAAGTTCACCGGAAGCAACGTCAAAACTGATATTTTTTAGGGCTTCGAAAGAGCTGTAGTTTTTACTCAGTAATTGACAATTGACAATTGACAATTGACAATTAGAATCGGTTTGTGCGTTTTCTTGCATCATAAATTGCGTTTTTCTATCGTGTATCACTCTTTCTTCTTGTTGTTTGAGTCTCTTGAGCTTTTTACGATGCTGATTAGAAGACGGATTAATTCCGTACAATCGCTAATGATTGATGTAAATGTCTTTTCATCAATGTAATCACTATCATGTAACAGCATTAGCCAATACTCAGTTTCGTTTGCTTCTTTAAGTGCAATATTCATTTTGTTAATGAAATCAGCTTTCGACTGAGCATGTTCAGACTCCTTAATCAAAGCTCCAATGGCAGTTCCACTACGCAACAATTGTTTTGATAATACAAATTCACGTTGTTCTTTACTGAGAAATTTGTAAGCTTTAATAATGCGTAAGGCAAACGCATAAGCTTTGTCCATAACAATATTTTCTTTCATCGTTTACTGATTTAATTGTTCATTGTTCATTGTCCATTGTCCATTGTCAATTAAATTTTACCTCTCCATACATTCCAATCTTTATCAGTCCGTCATTCTTCACGGCAATTTTCACGGCGTATACTAAGTTTGCGCGTTCGTCTTTAGTTTGAATTGTTTTGGGTGTAAATTCGGCTTTGTTCGAAATCCACTCTATTTTACCGGAGTACCCTTTCGAATCTTTGTCGCCATAATCAACAAACACTTTTACGGTTTGTCCCAGCTTTACCTGAGTGAGTTGCCCGTTGGTGATGTATGCCCGAAGTAACATTTTTTCGGTATCAGCAATTTTGTAGAGGGTCTTACCTTGAGCTGTCATTTCGTCCGTTTCAGCATATTTTACCAATACTGCGCCTTTCAGAGGGTTTATAATCTTACATTTGGCAAGTTGGTCATTGAGTTGATCCACTTGCACTCGCAGCGCAGAAGCATCTTCAATAAGTCCACGGTCGGAAGTGGAGAGCGACGATTGTTGTGCCACCAGTTGTTTTTCCAATACGGCAATGCCTGAATTGATGTCGTCCACCTGTTTTTGATTTGCAGCATTGGCTTTTACAAGTTTTTCAAAACGTATTTTCTCGCTTTTTTGCGTAGCAATTTGTTGCTGAATAGCAGCGATTTGCTTGCTCACTTCAGGACGGCGACTTTCTACGGCTTTGATGTTGGTCAGCAGTTGTTTTTTGCGCAGATAGAGTTGCACGCTGTCAATGTACCCGATGGTTTGTCCGGCTTCGAGTGCAGCACCTTCTTCAGCTGCCAGCGACAATATTTTACCGGTAGCTTCGGACGAAACAATCACTTCGGTGGCCTCAAATGTGCCCGAAGCATCCGACTTATTTTTGGAATTTCCGCAGGATGCCAACAATAGAGCAAAAAAAATGAGAGTCGTTAATTGACAATTGACAATTGACAATTGACAATGAAATTTGGGTTGGAGCTTAGCTTTCATAGAATATATTTTATGTGTAATTTCTTATTAAAGAGGTTAGTTATTGGTTGTCTCTTTGAGGTTGTAAATTGCCATCAGTAACTGGATTTCGTGCAGCGATTTATCTTGCAAAGAGAGATTTTCGGCATTGATATCACGTATTAAATCGCTGACTGACAGCGTGCCATTGGCTACTTTTGCTTCCGAAGCTTTTTTGATATTACTTCTTAATTGAATAATTTCATTGTCATCGGCAATGATGGCACCAAGTTTATTGATTTCATTCTTTTGCTGGAGTGCTTTCAGTTGATTGTTGAACAGGAAGGTCTCCTTCTGCACATTAACTGACTGCTGGTTCAGCTCAATTTTACGCAGGTTATTCTTTTGTGTATAAAATCCGCCGAAGTTCCAGGCCAATCGCACTCCGCCAATGTAAAACGGCGAAAATGAATTGTCCAACATATTCAGCCCGGGTCTGCCGATACCGCCTTGTACGAACAGGTTGATTTTAGGTAGATTACCGGCGTTGATGGCACTTATCTGCGAACCGTATAGATTGCTTTGTGCGTCAAACAGTTTCAGCTCAGGGCGGTTATTCGTTTCATTTACAATTACTTTCTCCGGCTTGATCAATATTGAAGCTTTTTCAATAGTCTCTCCGATAAAAACCGATAGCATTTCGCAATACGATTTTTGTGTGGATTGAATTTCTACTCTGCGTTGCTTACTCTTCAACTGTTCCACTTTAATGGCATCTAAATCGGCCTGATTAGCAATGCCATTTTGAATGTAAGCTGTAATTTTTTCGAAATTTGTTTGTAGCTCTTTTTGTAGTAAATCGTTCTGTGTCAATTGCTCATTGAGTGATAGAATGCCAAAAAAGAGTTGGTTTACACGGTCTTTCAAAGCGTATAAATCCACTTCGATTTTTTGTTTATCCACTTCGGTGGCTGCTTTGGTAGCTTGTTTCTGTGCATTAACAATACCTCCATCCCATACCAATTGATTGACCTCTGCCACTGCCTGATACTGGTCTTTGCTTAAACCCGGAATGGTAACGCCGGGCAGTTTTATCGGCAATTGCGTCACTTCCGATTGATAAGTAGCCTTTCCCGATAGTGAAAACTGGGGCAGATATGCTTTATCGGCATTGGATAAACTGTAGTTCTCCGATTTCTGAATCAGGTCGTATTGTTTCACCAACGGGTAATTAGCTTTCGCCTTTTGTTGGCACATCTCTATTGTCAACTGACTGTAGGCCGTAGAAAACAAAGTGCTACAAGCAATTGCGAGTAAGAAAATTAGTTTCTTCATGTTGAAATATTGAAATATTGAATTTTGAAATCGTTGCATATCATGGTTTCAGACTGGCGAGGATGATTCTGACATGTTCCTGTTTGCGATGCTCAATAAGTTGTTCAAAATCAGCATCCGAAAGTTGAGCAATGTTTTTGAAAATTGCCCCAGTCAAAAACAGCATTGCATTCAAAGAAACAATAGTTAGCACCAAATCCATGATTTCTATCGGACGAATACGTCCATTATCAATCTCTATTTGAAGTTCATGTTGCAGCTGTGTAAAGACGGATTTTGGCAATTCGTTGATCTTTTCTTTCAATGAATTTATCCTTTCGGGGTTGGTAGTTAATTCGTTTACAACCAGAAAGGGCAATCGGGGATTAGCCCTTATCATTTCAAAGTGCGATTCAATTTTTGCTTTCAATTTTTCCTCAAAAGAGATGTCTTTTTGGCTGTTTTCTATAATAGATGAGAGCAACAACCTGATTTTTTTTGCAAAAATAGATTGGAAGAGATTCTCTTTTGTGCGGAAGTAATAGTGAACCAAAGCCTGATTACAACCCACTTTTTTAGCGATTTCAGTGGTCGAAGTCATGGCAAATCCCTTTTCAAGAAACAGTTTTTCGGCAGTTTCAAGAATGAGTTGTTCGAGATTGGCATCTTGTTCGTGTTTCATCTTAATTGCTATATTTAATAATATCATTTAATAGCTCTATTAATACCTGCAAATGTAACACTCAAATTCTCGCGAACGGAGATATATTTTATAATAATAAGCTTTATTGGTGTTTGTTTACTTTGCCTTGTCGTTTAGATATGACAAAACGAGTCACAAAGCACCTGGCAATATGACTTATTGATAAAACCGAAAAAAGAGGAAATTAAGCGAGTGAAACTACTTCACAGCAATGGAATCTTTATTGACACCCACGTAGATAACCCCATCGGAAAAGGTGTGAAGCGGGCGCAGTGTCTTATGTCGACGTATTTCTTGCAAAGTCAGTAAATCGGGGTTTGGATCGGCAAAGAACCAGATTATCACTACCGGCGATTCTTCATTAAACTCTTGCACATCACTTTTATAAGCTCTCTCCGGCACCATATCAACCGGATGGTTGGTGTAGAAATAGACTGCCTGATTGTGGTTTGAGTACACTTCCGAATCGGAATTGAAAAAGGAGTGGTTATGTTGAATATAGTTGACAGTGGGCGATTGCCTCCAACAATCTTCAGTATAGCCTGGAATGCCGGTTTCGCGCATATAGGAGTAGTTTTCGGCATTGATAGCATAGTAGTCGGCATACACGGCAACCGCAATCACCAGACAAATAACACCCAATCCCCATTTGTGCCTTTTTTTGCTCAACGCTCTTATCCAACCCGGTACTTTGTAGGTAATTCCCCAAAGAAACGGCAGAAAGGCAGCCGATAGTAATCGATTGTTAATCTGCTCATAGCGTGAAATGGTGGAAGAGAGTATGATAAAACTTACATAGACAATGAAAAACGCCGTTACACTATTTTCAAACGAGTGATAATCTTTATCTTTTATCGTGTTTTTAATAAATATCCAGACAAAAACAGCTACTATGGCAATACCGACAATGACAAAAAACAGGTGGCTGTTACCCCAAAGCGAAGACCAGTCAGTCAACACATTTCCCGAATAGGCAATATTATCGGTGAGTGGTGTAACTCCTTTTTGCCGCTGTCCGGTAAGTAAGCCGGTAGCAAAAGCATTGCGAATGAGATTGATAACTACCAACGAACAACCGATGGCACCAAACAGCATAAGGTGTACTGTTTTTTGTTTCCATTTCAATTTCTTGTCAAAAAACAGGAGTATTTCGCCCGTAGCAATAAGCGTGATGCCGGCATAGCGGGTGTCAAATGCCATTGCCGCCACCACAGCCATTGTGATAAGTGCGGTGACTGAATGGCTTTTATAATAGCGATGCAAAGCAAAGAAAAATAGCAATGTCCAGATAATAAACAAAGTCTCCGACCAAAGCATAGAATAAACTTCTATCAATGAGGGGCTTGTAACGATAGCAATAAGCAAAATGATTTTGTACCATTTTGAACGATGAATAAAACGTTCCATGATACAGCCACTCAGAAAAATAACCGTGGCAAACATTAATCCGTTGAGCACCGGAGCACACGGGATTATGTCGAGTTGCGTCAAAAATATTACCAACGATAAAAACAGTGGATAAAATACAGGAAAATCGACCAACGGGGAATCGTTATAAAGAAAGAATCCATTGCCGGCCACAATACTACGGGCAGTACCTGTATAGGCAATAGAGTCGGGCGAGATGCCGATGCCTCCGTGAAGTGTAAACAGGTAAATGATGATAAAACCGACTATGGAAGCAACGAGTGAATCTCCATGTTTTTTGAGCAAAGAGGTCAGCTTGGTGTGATTCATGTAGAACAAAGTTAATCTTTTTGGCGTTTCAGTTTTGCATAGAACGTGAACTTTGCAAGTAGGATGTGTATTGCAAACAGTATTTTTCTCCTTATCAGTCAATGCAACGACAAAGGTAGTAAGAATGTGTGAAATATGATGCCGCACTTTTCAGACCGGATAACAAAAAAAACGACTTAATCTATTCGGTTAAGTCGTTTTTAAGTGTGGTGCACAAGCGCTGAATGTGCTGTGCGCCAAAAGTAAAAAAAATACTGTGTGTTAGCCTAAAAAGCTTTTCAAAAGTTTGCTTCGTGAGTTAGAACGTAATCTTCTGATGGCTTTTTCTTTTATCTGACGTACACGTTCACGGGTTAACCCGAACTCGTCGCCAATCTCTTCCAAAGTCATCTCGGGACGTCCGATTCCGAAGAACATTTTGATTATTTCACCCTCACGTTCGCTGAGCGTGGAGAGTGCGCGGTCGATTTCCATCGACAACGATTCATTAATAAGACCCCTGTCGGCATGAGGGGCATCTTCATTAATCAACACATCAAGCAAACTGTTGTCCTCTCCTTCCACAAAGGGAGCGTCCACCGAAATATGGCGACCTGAAACTTTGAGGGTTTCGGAGATTTTTTCAACAGGAATGTCCAATTGTTCAGCCAGTTCCTCCGCAGAGGGACGGCGTTCGTTTTCTTGTTCAAATCTCGAAAACGCTTTGTTGATTTTGTTAAGCGAACCGACCTGATTGAGCGGAAGGCGTACAATACGCGATTGCTCAGCTAATGCCTGAAGGATAGATTGACGTATCCACCATACGGCATACGAAATAAATTTGAACCCACGTGTTTCGTCGAATTTTTCTGCGGCTTTAATCAAGCCAAGGTTACCTTCGTTAATCAAATCGGGCAAACTAAGCCCTTGATTTTGGTACTGTTTTGCAACTGAAACGACGAAACGCAGGTTAGCACGTGTCAGTTTCTCCAAAGCCCGGCGGTCGCCTCTTCGGATACGCTGCGCTAAATCGACTTCCTCTTCCACGGTAATCAGCTCTTCTCGACCTATTTCTTGCAGATACTTGTCAAGTGAAGCGCTTTCGCGATTGGTAATCGACTTGGTGATTTTTAATTGTCTCATTGATTATATTGACGGAAAATAAGCTTGCAAAAGTACTCAATTTTCAGGCCAAATGCAAATTTTTCTTCCTAAAAGTTGTTGCAAAGGAGAAAAGAATTGACAAAACGATAAATAGTGGTGTTAAATGACACAGAATGATTCAGTTGCTTGATTTCAATTGTTTGATATTCTTATATATCCACGAAAATTATGAAAGAAAGTCCTTCAGCTTTTGGCTCGAAGGACTTTCTACCTGCAATTTCCAATATTTCTACTGATTTGCTTTGTCACCTTCGCGATTCGGGTCAATGGCATAGTAAGCAACTTTACCATTTGGATAAATACCGGAGATAAAAAGCGCGCGGTCTTGTTCTCCTGCCGAATTGTTTGCGTTTACAACACTTTCTACATCGCTCACTTTACGCACCGGTTTGTTGTTGATTTTCAAAATCACAAGTCCTTTCTGAACACCGGCTTGCGACAATAGGCTGCTTTTTTGCAGACCCACAATTTGTACACCGCCCGAAATGTGCAATTTTTGTTTCAATTCATCGCTCACCTCTTCAAAAGAGGCGCCCAGGGCTTCTATCCCTTTGTTTTTTATCAATCCCGTATCACCCTGGCGATTGCGGAGCATTACTGTCACCGTTTTTTCTTTATCTTCGCGTAGGTAAGTGACGCTTATTTTGTCGCCCGGACGGTGACGCCCGACTTGTTCCTGTAGTTCGGAGGCTGATTTTACAGCTATCTCATTGATTTTAGTAATCACATCACCCACTTTAATGCCCGCTTCCATAGCTGCACTGCGGTCGGTTACTTCGTCCACGTAAACTCCCTCAAGCATCTTTATTTTCTTCTCTTTGGCAAAATCATCGTCAATATCGCGGATTTTGACACCCATCATGGCACGTTGTACGGTGCCGAATTGCTTGATGTCGGCCACTACTTTGCTTACAATGCTTACCGGCACGGCAAAACCATATCCGGCATAACTTCCTGTTTGCGACGCAATGGCAGTGTTAATGCCTACCAGTTCACCTTTGGTATTTACCAATGCGCCACCGCTGTTGCCGGGGTTGATAGCCGCATCGGTCTGAATAAAGGCTTCGATGCGAAGGTCGGAAGCAATGATGTTGATATTGCGGGCTTTGGCGCTGACAATTCCCGCTGTAACGGTGGAAGTAAGATTGAAAGGATTGCCTACCGCCAATACCCATTCGCCAATCTTCAAATCGTCGGAATTGCCGAAAACTACCGTAGGAAGCTCTTTTGCATCAATTTTCAACAGGGCAATGTCGGTGTTGGGATCGGAACCTACCACGGTGGCCGTGAAGGTGCGTTTGTCGTTGAGCACCACCTGAATATTGTCCGACTCGCTCACTACGTGATTGTTGGTGACAATGTAACCGTCGGTGGATATAATCACGCCCGAACCGCTTGCCATTTGAGGTTCTATCTGGCGTGGAGTGCCGTTGCCGGGTCCGAAAAAGAAGTCAAAGAAGGGATCGTTTTGCAGATTTCCATTTCCAAATGACTTCGGCTGAATTTTGGTTTTTACGTGTACCACGGCATTTACCGTATTTTCGGCAGCCACTGTAAAATCAGGAAAAGCAGCTGCACTGCGCCCGATTACGTAGGTAGCATTTGAAATTGGCGTTTGTTTGAAACCACCATTTGCCACTATTTCTTGTCCGTGTTTCGATGTGCTGTTTTGGGCACTTGCTACAAAAAAGCATGTAGATAATAATACTGTGCTTAATGTTTTCATTTTCATAACAATAACATTTTTGAAAGGGATTAAATACTTGCGTTTTAACTAAAAACAGACCGCAAATATCTACAAAAACTCCGAAAAATGTAATCGGAAAAATGCTAAACAATGTTGACTTTTGCCTCATTTAACAGTTTGAAAACTCCGCTTAAAAGTTATTGACGACTTGAAAGGTAAAATGTTAAAAACGTCTAAGTGATTGAAAGGGTTGTGATTGACAACAAGCAATTCAAAATTTAAAATTGAGATTAATCTATTGTCCAAAAAAGTGTACCTTTGCATCAAAGCAGGTCGGCTTGTCGCTTCGCTCGTCGGAGAGGAAAGTCCGGGCAACGCAGAGCGCCATATTTCCTAACAGGAAGCTGTTCGTGAGGGCAGAGTAGCGTAACAGAAAATAACCGTCCCGTCCCGATAGCTATCGGGATGGGATAAGGGTGAAAAGGTGGGGTAAGAGCCTACCGGCGTCGGTGGTAACATCGGCGGCCGTACGTCTTATGGGTTGTAAGGCCATGTAAACCGGCGTTTAAGGGTTGCTCGCCCGATGCCGGAGGGTAGGCCGCAAGAGGTGGTTGGTGACAGCCATCCCAGATAAATGACAGGCATTCCGCTTCGGCAGGATACAGAACCCGGCTTATAGGCCTGCTTTTTTTATTGGATAAACTTTATGCTAATATACAGCAAAGCGGCTCAGCAGATTACCTGCTGAGCCGCTTTGCTATTTTTCTTAGTTCAATGCCTGAAGTATATCGGCTTTGAGGTCTTCCACATCTTCCAGTCCGGTGGAGAAGCGCAACATATTGTCGGGAATGCATACTTTCTCTTTCATTTCGGGCGACAGGGTGCCGTAGATGGTGGAGAGCGGATGTATAATCAACGATTTGTTGTCGAACAGGTTAGTGGCGCGGCGTACCAACTTCAGCTTATTGAGAAAGGTGAAACATGCTTCGCGGCTTTCAAGTTCAAAGGTGAACATGGCCGAAGCAATATTACCGAACTGTGTGCGGCTTATTTCGTAAAATGGATTGTCGGGCAGACTGTTGTGATTGACCAATTTTACCGCAGGTTGCGTGAGTAGCCATTCGGCCAATTGCAGTCCGGTATTGGCCGCGCGGTCGAAGCGCAGTTCCATGGTTTCCAATCCGAGTGTTTGTTGCGCAGCAATTTGCGGAGCCATGCAAGCTCCAAGATTACGGAAAATTTCGCCTCTGAGTTTTGCTTGAAAGGTAAACGGGCCGAATTTGGCGGCATTGGTTTTGAGTCGGTGCGATTGTTTCCAATCAAAAGTACCGTGATCAAGAATAAGGCCACCGATGCCGGTTGCGCCGCCCGAAATGTATTTGGTGCTCGATACTACTTCAATATTCACACCCAAATCGCGCGCTTTGAACACGCTCCAGGGCACCACCGTGGTATCGACTACCAAAGGCACTTGCTTGCGTTTGGCAAGTTCCGACAAGGCTTTGAGGTCGCTCACTTCGAGGTGTGGATTGGTGATCACTTCCGTAAAAATAAGGCAGGTGTTTTCGTCAATGTTTTTCTCCACCTCATTGATATCTAGCATGTCGCAAAAGCGTACTTCTACGCCGAAATCGGCCAGTGTGAACTGAAACAATGAAAAGGTATTGCCGAAAAGGTGAGAGGTAGTGACAATATTTGAGCCGCTGTAGGCAATTGTCATCATTACGTTAGAAATGGCAGCCATGCCCGATGAGAGCGCAGTTGCAGCCATTGCACCCGAGGCATTTTTAACGCGTTGTTCAAAATATTCTACAGTGGGGTTGGAGATACGGGTATAGGTATGAAAAGCTGATTGTCCCAAAAAAGCCGCTTCCATCTCTTCTGCCGTGGCAAAATCGTAGGCGGCAGTATTGTAAACAGGCATCGAAAGCGGATGATTGGGATCTTCTTTGGAGAAAGGAGTCTGGTAAATTTTTGTGGTAATGTTTTTTGACATGTTAATCTTGCTGATTAATAGGCATTTCTACAACATCGAAATGAAGCAAAGATGTCAGTGGGTAGTTTTGTGTTTGTTATACAAAGTTGCATATTATCTGTGGGTTTACAAAATATGGTAAATGAAGATTGTAACTTATTGTGCTTTTTTTAATGTGCAAAATGATGTGGAGAGAATATAGCAATGCTCTGAAGTCCTTAAATCCCTTAAAGAAACTTCAGAGCATGCACCTCAGTATTGCATTATGCAGAATAACTGCGTAATGTGTACTTACTTTTTGAATCTTATTTTTTATCCGCCAAACCGTCCACCACTTTGAGCAATGCCGCAAATTCTTCGGGATTGTAAAGACGGGTAAGAAATACGATTTTTCCATTCTTGTCAATCACTACATTGCGGGTAACTCCGCTTTTCTTATCAGCAAAACGGCCAAAAATGTCGGCGTCGGGGTCGAGTGCAATCGGGTAGGTGACCTTTAAATCTTCTTTGAAGGTTTTTACCTTATCAAGAGGTTCATCTCTATCAACGCCAATCAACACCACATTGCGGTCTTTGTAAGTTTGCCACAGCTCACTTTCAAGGTGAGGCATTTCGGCTCTACATACTTTACACCAACTTGCAGTGAACTGAAGAATAACTACTTTTCCGCGTAAGCTTTTTAGCGAAACTGTTTCACCGGTGGTTAATACTAAGTTGAAGTCAGCAGGAGCAATATCTCCTACATTTACGATGTAACCCCGGTTTTTAATTGTGGCTGAATCAAGTTTGGCAGCAGGTGCATGAGTTTGTCCCATGGCATGGAATGCTCCCAGCAAGAGAAGTCCGAAAATAATTGTTTTTTTCATTTGTTTGTTTTTTAATCGTTTGTTATAGTGAAGGTTTCCATCCGGTATCAATTGCAGTAGCGGTTTCTCCAAATTTTCCTTTTTCTCCAAAATATGCTTTCCCTCCAAATGTGTAATTTGCTTCGCCTACCAAATCAAGTTGAAGCTGAGGTATTGGCAATTCGGTAGGAGTTCCTCCAATTAAGAGGTTGTTGCGGCGCATAAATGTAAATGGTAAAAATGCACCGCCTGCTCCATCGATTTCGATAGCATACTCATAATGAAGGGCTTTGCGTAATGCATCTTCATTGGCAGCCACATCGGGTAAGCTGCCTGTAAGTTTTCGAGCAGCACTTGCACTGTTAAGTTCTGCCGCAGCACCCGTATAATCGCCTAACCAAAGCTTTGATTCGGCTCTTAACAAACGGGTCTCTTCGGCAAGAAAATATGGGTTGACAGCTCCTGCAATGTTGAGCGTATTTTTTGCATTGTACCAACGAATGCGGTAGTAGTTGGTGAAAAGTCCGCGTCCTCTGGATTCCATAAAGATACCAAAACTGGTGTTGTACCCAAAGTATTTACTGAAACGGCCGTCGTTGGATGCAATAACAGGCAAAATTCCTGTTGCAGGGTAATAGTTAGGTGTTTGTCCGGTAGGATCGGCTAAGTAGGGAATCTTGATATCAGGAGGTAAATAACCCGATCCGTCAGAGTTTCTCTGCACCAAATACGACAAAAGCTGATTATAGTAACCGCCTGAAACGGTAGCGATTGTAAAGTCGGTGGTAAATCCTTTGTTTGCATAAGCCAGCACTTTGTTCCAATGGGCAGAGCCAAGAGCCGCAGCTTCGGCTTTATCCCGTGGTTGCGAGGAGAGAATGCGTGCTGCAATTGAGTTTCCAAGTTTAATGAAATCACTCTTGCTAATTGTTATTCCTGTGAGGAAATCGAAAGTGAAACTTTTTGCAGTGTCGGCAATTGCCAACGATTTGTCGATTAAGGAGACACCATTTGCAATCAGTTCTTTGTAGGAATTAGGAAATGCCCTTGTGGTTGTAGTGGTGTTGTCAACAATAATTCCACGGTCGAAAATCACACCCAAATATCCCTGTGCAACGCCTTTTGAATAATAGGCAGCAATCAAACAGTCGGTGGTTCTGTCTTTGCCCGATTTGTCATACACCCGTTGCTTTTTATTTTCAATAATATCAATGGCTTTTGTGGCGTCTAAGTTTGCCTGATAAAAATTTGAATAAAAAACGGTCCAGGCAATAGTTCCTCTGTAGGAAGAGCTATTGGTGAGTCGCAGACGAGGTTCATCTGCAAAGTTCCACCAGGCACTATTCATATTGGTATTTGTAGTTTGGTCGCTCAACAGACTTAAATGTACGCCCGAGGTACTGGTTGTTGTATTAAATGTGTTTTGTATGCTGCTGGTTGATAGCGAGTAGCCCAAATATTTGATCTGTTGAATCGCTTCTTCATTGGTTAATGTAGTAGGATCATCAAAATTAGTGGATTCACATGCGGCAAGCGTAAGCAGAAGAAATGCCGCGTATATATATTTTGTCATAATCATGTATATTTTGTGGGTAATAAGTCATTTAAAAATTTAATGTCAATTTTGCAGAGACAATCCGATAGGTAGGATTCGGGAAGAAATCGCTGGAGCGGGTTGAATTTGCTCCTTGTCCGTCCACATTGACGCCGGTAAATTTTGTCCATGTAATGAGGTTTCGTCCAATTACAGAAAAACGGGCATTTTTGATTGTTTTTTCAATGCCTAATTTTTTTACCGGAACTTTGTAGGCTAATGACAGTTCACGTAATGTGACATAGCCGGAGTTTTCTACCCAGTAGTCGGTTGCAAGCTGACCATTGAATACTGCTGTGGTAAACGACAATGGAAGACCTGCCTGTGCAGCCTGATCAGAGAATTTTGAACGATATTGATATGTCAGATACTGTACAGTTTCGTTGTATTTCTGCCCACCTTGTTGCCAGTCAATTACGGCATATAAGGTAAGTGGTCCGTAAGTCAGTGTATTGGTAAAGCCTACCGTGAAATCGGGAGCAGCATCGCCTATTATTTTTTGATTACCGGTGGCTGCATTTACATACAATACAGGTGCTTCGGCAGCTGTGCCAATATTTTCACTTAATACCACAAATCCCAATTTGTTGATGGCGTAGTCAGATAGTTTGGTGGTTCCGTCACCGGCATTGGTTACATATCCGCTCGAATTGACTTCTAATTGAGATAACTTGCGGAAAACACTATATCCATAAATGGCTGTGGTACTTGCTCCTACAGCTCTTCGGTAATCTCCGTCGGTAAATTCGGGCACACTGCCCAATGAGGTGATTTTGCTGCGTACCCGACTAAAGGTGGCACCCAAGTCCCATGAAAATTTCTTTTTATTTATCACACGACCACTCACTTCAAGCTCGTAAGAGTCTGATTTAACAGCACCTAAGTTGTCGTAAATAGTGGCAGCTCCCGATGTGGGTGTAAATGAAGGCACATTGATAAAGTCGTTCTTGCTATTTGAAAACGCGTAGTTGAATTGCACATTAAGCGCATTTAGAATTACGGCATCAAAACCAAGTTCGGTTTCAGCAGTCACTGCACGCTTCAAATTGGTATTTGCATTTTGAGTATAACTCACACCACCGGAGCTTGTAATGGTTACTTTGCTGTCTTTGGCTCCAAATGGCGGTAAACTACCTGCCTGTCCGTAGGCTGCTCTGATTTTCAGTTCGGTGATAGGGTTGAGTTTCAAATCTTCCGTCAACCGGTATGCAACCGAAACACGCGGGAAAAACGCCGTGGCTACATTGCTACCGAAACGTGAACTCTTATCCAGACGTCCTAACACGTCGATAAACAATTTATCTTTCCATCCGGCTTTTAGATTCAGAAAATATCCGTAATTGACTGTTTTTGACCATGAAGAGCTTATGGTACGGGTGGTTGATTCGGTCACATCCAGGCTTTTGACAGGAGCCGTAAGATTATAGCCCGATGCACTAAAACCGGTTGCCAATGAACCTTCATACACACCTTTTAGCGTTGCACCTAAATCAAAATCTTTGATTTTCCGGTTGTAATTGAGCTGTGCCTGAAAGTTTTTTGTGCTTGTTTTGCTTGTAGAAAGACCATAAGCCCCGTTATTCACAGTAACATCAGTAGAGACTGTCTGATAACCGACTGGATAATAGCTTTCAGTATTGTAATTCTTATTCTGGATTGATCCCGAAATCTCCGCATTTAAGTGGTCAATGATTTTGTATTTCAACTTGCCACCCAACAATAAATTTTCAGTTTCATAATTGTATTGACGGGTATTCAATTCATAGAGAGGATTGCTAACATTGAAATTTTGCAAGTCGAACCCATCGGGCTTGAAAGCATAACTACCGCTGGAAGTTTTTTGGCCTAAATTGATAAACGGTTCGAGTAAAGTTGCTGCATACAGTACACCGTTACTTGAGCTTGATAATACCGAAGATGGGGTATTTGCATCTGAATATTGTACCGTGATTTCAGTTTCAATTTTATTGCTTGGTTTGTATCCAAGATTGAACAATAAATTTTTACGATTGTCGCTTGCGATAGGTTCAACTACGCCGCTTTTCGATTGGTTTTGAAAAGATGAAAAGATGCTGTATTTGTCACCGCCGGTAGATACTGCCACCGAGTTTGTGTAGTAGGGTTTATTACCTAACACGTTATTCACATTGTCGTACGAGGTTTGATACGGGTGTAAATTGACCGAATATCCGTTTGACTGATAATCGACCACACGTGCTCCGGCAGTAAGTGCAAATGAGCCATCAGAGTTTACTTTGAAATGGTGATATTGCGAAGTGGGAGGTACGCGTTGTACATTGCTGATACCGTATTCATTGTCAACCGTAATGGAAATTTTGCTTTTCTCTTTGCCTTTTTTGGTGAGCACCTGAATGATACCGCCTTCACCTCTTGTTCCGTAAAGCGCAGAAGCTGCCGCACCTTTCACTACTTCAATAGACTCAATATCAGATGGATTAAGGTCGGTGAGGCTTAAGCCGGTTACAAAACCATCTACCACCAATAGCGGTTCCACATTTCCCGAAACCGATTTAGCACCCCGTAAATAAACCGTACCACCCTGACTTCCATCCGATTGGTCAATTCGAATACCTGCAACTTTTCCGCGTAATGAAGTGGAAGCATCGGTAGCAGGAACCGTGTTGATTTGTGCATTATCGACCTTGGTCAAGGCAAACGATAATTTTTTGCGACTGGTACCTTCGGCTACTCCGGTTACAACAACTTCGGTAAGCCTGTTCACATCCTCTTGCAACAAAATCTGGATGGGTTCGGCTTCGTACACATCAATTTCCTGATTTTTGTACCCTACGCTGCTT
>Ga0302286_10000376_pt1 | contig 36645 bp, 32 predicted proteins | sample III_Fen_E2_3_FD_198765 | JGI IMG/M metagenome (GOLD analysis project Ga0302286, IMG submission 198765) | Peat permafrost microbial communities from Stordalen Mire near Abisko, Sweden - III_Fen_E2_3 | ecosystem: Environmental > Terrestrial > Soil > Wetlands > Permafrost | place: Sweden: Abisko...
ATGGTGCTGCGGCTGCATCCATTATTGGTCTGCTTTTTCTGGGTATCTCATTCCTGACCGTTCACAATAACGCTCCTCAATTAGCATTGAACAGCTCTTCAGGAAATAACACAAACATAACAACAACACACAAAGCGCCTATTGCAGTTAATGAAAAGGACAATAAATCAGGACAAGCCTCAAAAACAACTTTAGCCTCTGCTACTATTGTTAGGAGTGCAACAGCTGTGCCCACTAAAGGAAGTGAAAAGAGCCACGAAGCGGTTCAATCGCAAACAGCGGTTGTAATTGCAAAAACTTCGACCATTAAGCCAACCGATGCAAACCCTCTTGTTGAAATGTCAAATGACAACGTATTACCTTTACAAAAAAATACACAGGTAATTGCAGCAACTGTTCAACCGACAGCAGATACCACCGGCTATATCACACATCCGGTAACTCAATATGCCGAATTACCACCAATGCCCGCAATTGCGGATGAAAAAGGGGATAAACGCTCAAAAAAATCTTCGGGAGCAAATGGTGTCAAATGGCTTGCAGGGAACTTTCAGGGAAATTTGGGAATCTCATCAGGCAATAACAGTGATTTGGCGAGCAGCGGCTTGAGTTCACAACTATATTCACGTGTGTCGAAAGCCGCGGCATTGGAAGCCTCATCGACACCCACATTAATATCGTTCACAAGCAATAAAACCTATTATTTGCCTTTAACTTTCGGATTATCTACTGGCATCAGAATAGCTCCACGCTGGGAATTACAAAGTGGCATCACATATACCCTGCTGATTACATCGGGTGATGTAGGTTATTCTACGGTGCGCTCCACAGGACGCATTGAGCAACACTATTTGGGAATTCCGGCAAGCCTTGCCTACTCCTTCATTCAGAAGCCGTCATTTTCAGTCTATGTGAGTGGTGGTGGAAGAATAGAAAAAGGAGTTTCATTAGTGGAAAAAATCTATACATATAATTCCCAAAACGATCCTATAGAACAAGTTCGATACAAATACGCCATTAATGGAATTCAGTTAACCCTCGATGCCGGAGTTGGTGCCAGCTATCGCTTATATCGTTTTATCAATTGGTATCTCGAAGTAGGTGGCGCCTGGTACATTCCCGGCAATCAACCCGAAAGTTCACGCACTATACACCCCCTCAATGTGGCACTGAAAACGGGTCTTCGTTTCTCCCTTTACAAATAACCCAAGTCCTTTAAAATGCAAAAAGTGGGACTTTTCACAAGGTCCCACTTTTTATTGCTAATAGGTATTAGTTTTTTTAAGGCAAAAAAGATTGTGTAGTTTTAACGCTTACAAATTTCGGCCTTTTTGCAAGAGTAGCCAAATGTTTTCGTATGCTATACAACATGTTTTGATAGTTTTTTTCTACTTTTTTGAGCTGTTTTTTAACATTTGACACCTCACATCAGACCCAAATTGATTGGTGATGTGCCAAAAATTCAGTAAATTTGCACCTATTACTACGAAAACATAGCAGTTAGCTTCAAACACATGACAATAACACATCAAACCATCAAATAATGAACAAAATTCTGAAAAAAGAGCATTTTTCGGCTAACGTACTCCATTTTGAAGTAGAAGCGCCCCAAATTGCAAAAGCCCGCAAAGCCGGACACTTTGTACTGGTTAAAATAGGAGAATATGGCGAACGAATTCCGCTCACCATTGCTTCTTCCGACCCTGTGAAAGGCTCAATATCTCTTGTGGTACAACGAGTTGGAGTATCATCAGCCAAACTTTGTGCACTCAACGAAGGCGATTATATTACCGACCTTGTAGGTCCTTTGGGTAAAGCAACTCATATCGAAAAATACGGAACTGTAGTCTGTGCCGGAGGTGGTGTGGGTGTGGCTCCGTTATTGCCCATTGTGGAGGCGATGAAAAAGGCCGGCAACCGTGTAATTACCGTGTTGGCTGCCCGCAGCAAAGATTTGGTAATTCTCGAAGAACAAATGCGGGCAAACTCCGACGAAGTTATCATTATGACCGATGATGGAAGTTATGGCAAACAAGGATTGGTCACGGTAGGAATTGAAGAAGTATTGCTGCGCGAAAAAGTAGATTTGTGCGTTACAGTTGGCCCGGCTATCATGATGAAATTTGTGGCTCTGCTTACTAAGAAATATAACATCCCCACCATGGCCTCTCTCAACACCATTATGGTGGATGGAACCGGCATGTGCGGTGCTTGTCGTATCACGGTGGGTGGCAAAGTAAAATTTGTATGCGTGGATGGCCCCGAATTTGATGCACACGAAGTCAATTTTGATGAAATGCAGATGCGCCTCAACTCCTACAAAGATTTGGAAACTGCCTCGATGAAACATTACGAGGAAGAAACAACAGCTATCTGACATCATTTTTCTAATCACACAAATAACAACCTCTCTCCATGAGTTCAAATACAAACTCCGATCGAAATCAACCGTGGCGCGATGAGCTACGGAAAACGATAAAAAACAAAGCCCGTACCGACCTGCCTCGCGTACATATGCACGAACTACCAGCCGACTATCGCAATAAGAACAACGAAGAAGTAAATAGCGGCCTCACTCTCGAAGAAGCCCTTAACGAAGCCAAACGCTGTCTCGACTGCCCTGCTCCTGCCTGTACCGGTGGCTGCCCTGTGGGTATTGACATTCCATTGTTTCTGAAAAATATGGAACGCGGCGAAATACTCGAAGCGGCGAAAATTCTGAAACAAACCAGCGCGCTTCCTGCCGTCTGTAGTCGCGTGTGTCCGCAAGAAAAACAATGCGAGGCCGAATGTATCTACACAAAGAAATTAGGCAAAGAATCGGTTGCAATTGGCTATCTGGAGCGTTTTGCCGCCGACTACGAACGCGAAAGCGGACAAATGTCACTCCCCGAATGCGCCACCTCAAACAATATTAAGGTGGGTGTGGTTGGATCGGGTCCTGCTGGACTATCTTTTGCCAGCGATATGGCCAAACGTGGCTATAAAGTTACCGTGTTTGAAGCCTTACACGAAATAGGCGGTGTGCTCAAATACGGCATTCCCGAGTTTCGGTTACCAAACTCTATTATTGATGTGGAAATTGACATCTTGAAAAAAATTGGAGTCGAAATTATTACCAACTGCATTGTGGGTAAAACCATTTCATTCGAAGAACTGAAAGAACAAGGTTATAAAGCGCTATTTGTGGGTAGTGGAGCCGGATTGCCCCGTTTTATGAATATTCCCGGCGAAAACCTTATTGGCGTAATGTCTGCCAACGAATACCTTACCCGCATCAACCTAATGGGAGCCTCGCGTAAAGGTGACACTCCTGTAATTTCAGGCAAGAATGTGGCCATAATCGGAGGTGGGAACACGGCTATGGATGCCGTACGTACTGCCAAACGACTGGGGGCAGACCGTGCCATGATTGTGTATCGCCGCTCTGAGGCCGAAATGCCTGCCCGTATCGAAGAGGTAAAACATGCCAAAGAGGAAGGCATTGAGTTTATGTCTTTGCACAACCCTGTTGAATACATTGCCAACGAAAAAGGTCGCGTGAAACAGATGCGTCTTCAAAAAATGACTCTTGGCGAACCCGATGCTTCGGGACGACGTAGTCCTGTGGAAATTTTCGGTGCTATCGAAACTATTGACGTGGATACTGTAGTAGTAAGCGTAGGCGTTTCGCCAAACCCATTGATTCCAAGCTCAATAAATGGCCTTGACGTTTCCAAATGGGGAACTATAACTGTGAATGAAGGAATGCAGTCGTCTATCCCTACCATCTTTGCCGGAGGCGACATTGTACGTGGTGGTGCAACGGTAATTCTGGCTATGGGAGATGGTCGTAAGGCTGCTGCCGCCATGCATGAATATCTTCAAAAGAATTGTTGAAAACTTTATTTCACAATCATTGCACGCAACAACCATTTTATAGTGTATTTTTGTAGTCATAATTTCACGGACAACTGAACGACGCCTTACACACCCGAATTGGAGGCAAGGCAAATGACAACGAATTCAACATCAACATTTAATAATTATGGCACACGAAATTACGGATGCAAATTTTGAAGAATTGCTTCAAGCAAACAAAGTGGTACTTGTAGATTTTTGGGCGGAATGGTGCGGTCCCTGCCGCATGGTTGGTCCTATTGTAGAAGAATTGGCTGAGACTTTCAAGGAGAAAGCCTATATCGGTAAACTGAACGTGGACGACAATCCCGAGAGCCCCGAAAAGTACATGATTCGCAATATTCCTACTATCCTGCTTTTCAAAGACGGTAAATTAGCCGACAAAATAGTGGGTGCATTACCAAAACCGGCACTGCAAGCCAAACTGGAAGCTTTGCTGTAGACAGTTTCATTGTTTTTTAATAGAGAGAGCGTATCAAACCTTCTGTTTGATACGCTCTCTCTATTTTATCGATTTACATTTCACTTGTGACCTCAATTAGGTTCAAATTTCTCATATGTCGTCCTACCGCTATCAGGATTAATATCAAAACCAAAAAATCCACTCCGGGATATAAAAAAAGCCACCTCTTTACGAGACAGCTTTTGAATTTTTATTCTTATTGAAAGAAGAGCGAAAGCAACGTATCCTGCTTGGCTGTTCGTTTTTGCCGTTTTTTGGGAATTACCGAATCCATTTTCAGTTCCGGTGTTTCATCCGTTCCGCCAATCGTTTCTGGCTCCATTTCAATGGAATCTACCTCGAAAAGTGTGTCTTCAGGCACAATTTCTTTCATCGCAATGGTGGTTGACCCCATTTCTTCCACATCCGGCATTGCAGGCATTTCCGGTTCAGTTACAATTTCTTCATCTATTATTATGGACTCTGCCATCACCTGAGGGTTTGGCGCATCTCCTGTTTCATTAATTTGATTATCAAGTTCTTCTGACACAATTACTTCCTTGGGCTTAGGCAAATCGTCTGCCGGAGTAAGTTCTGCTTCACCTTTACGATAGTAATAAATAATGCCATACTGTTTGCAAATTTCCATTCGTTGAAAAGGAGGCAACTCATTGAAAAAGCCTTCAATCTGATTCCATACATCTACAATCAAATCATCAATTGGTTGGCGAAGTTCATTCACTTTTTCGGCATACCGTGTGGTATTTTGTTGCAAAAAAGTCTGATTATCACGATATTCTTTGAAAATATCATAATGCACCTTCACCTTGGCAATAGCCGGATTATAGAATGGAATTCCACCTGCTTTTGTGCGAAGTTTCTCGCCTTCAATAATATTGTTGCCCCAATCCAGCACCAAATCAGCAGTCACCATGTCGGGCACCGAATAATCATTCGGATCAAGGTGGTATAATTTTTTCTGTTCGGGCTTTATCTCTCCACGCTGTACCGACAAATTAAGAACCTGAATAAAATGAGAGACGTAGAGACGGGCATTGCGGAATACGAGTTGGAAATCTTTATTGGAATTGACCTGATTTTCATAGGTTTGCTTATATAAACCCATTGCCTGCTCGAATTTTTGTAACAACATCTTCAGATCGTGTTGCGTCTTGTACGAAATCACAAATCGTAGATGTTGCCTATCCGACTCTTCAAGCGCTGTACGCAATACACGTACCCTGGCTTGATCTGTGTTTGGTAATCTTCTGTAAGGCATAATCAGGAGTATATATAGTTCAAAATCAATCGAAAACTGTATTATTTGTAATGAATGCGAGAAAAAAAACACGAAACTTTTTCATATTGCAGGCATTCTTTCTTCTTATTTTATCTTTTATGATTCGCGGCACAACAAATCGTTTGCATATTGACAAATGATATTTGTACGGCTCTTTGCACAACTCAACGAGTTGAATGCGGCAAAAGCTTTATGATAGTAATTCTCCATCTCTTTCTGGCAAAGACTTTTTACATTAAGCTCATTATAGATGCGAGTTACTGCCGCAATTTTATCACTATGTGATGCTGAATTTGTAGTCAACCAGTGAGTCAATTCTGTTTTTGTTTCTCCTTTTGCCAATTTCAAAGCCGAAATCAACAGAAATGTTTTCTTATTACACAAAATATCGCCACCAATATTCTTGCCAAATTTATCTGCATCGCCAAATACATCGAGCAAATCGTCCTGCAATTGAAATGCCAATCCGAGATTAATGCCAAAATCATACAGCAATTGTGCATCTTTCTCTGTTGCTCCACCAATCCAGGCACCTATTTTAAGACTACAGGCCAACAAAACCGCCGTTTTAAGCCGAATCATTTCAATATAATCGTCCAATGTGACATCATCACGGTGTTCAAAATCCATATCATATTGCTGCCCTTCGCAAACTTCCATTGCTGTCTGCGAAAACAAGTCGAATATTTGCTTCAACTGAGCTTCGGGCGAATGACCAATATGACGATATGCATCAATCTGCATTGCATCTCCCGAAAGTATCGCCACGTTGTCACACCATTTTTTATGCACGGTAACTTGTCCGCGTCGAATCTCCGCTTTGTCCATTATATCATCATGAAGTAAGGTGAAATTATGGAAAATTTCTAACCCTAAAGCCGGTTCAATAGCCGTTTTAACCTCATCGGAGAACAAATTACAGGCAAGTAATGCAAAAACAGGACGTATGCGCTTGCCTCCTAAGCCCAACACATACTTAATCGGCTCATAAAGTCCATTTGGAGCCAAAGGGTAACACAGAGCATTAAGCCTGTGATTTATAAGCGTTTGTGCTTCTTCTGCTTGTAACATCCTGTAAAAACAAATTGATAAGGCGAAAGTACGAGAAAAAAACGAGAAATGCACAAAAAAAGAGAAAAAAATAATATTATTTTTAGAATGCTTTTCTAAAATGGAAAACAATGAGCGCATCTTTCCAAAAAAAGTTTTCCTTTTTTGGAAACAATTTGTATATTTGTCCGATAAAATTTACCAAAAAAACTATCGCCATGTTAGTAAAAACCTTTGGAGCAGCCGTCCACGGCATCAATGCTACAATCGTGACGATTGAAGTAAATGTGTCGCGAGGCATTCGTTTTTTTCTTGTTGGTTTACCCGACAACGCAGTCAAAGAGAGCCAGCAACGAATTATTTCTGCGTTGCAGGTAAATAAAATTGAATTTCCTCGCTATCAAATTGTGATCAACATGGCGCCTGCCGACATCCGGAAAGAAGGTTCGGCTTATGACCTGCCACTTGCCATTGGCATTCTGGCAGCCGCAAAAACGATAGAGAACGAAGAGTTGGATAAATATTTAATTATGGGCGAACTCTCGCTCGATGGGACGGTGCAACCCGTTAAAGGTATTTTGCCGATTGCCATCAAAGCGCGCGAAGAAGGATTCAAGGGAATGATTGTTCCCAAACAAAATGCACGCGAAGCCGCTGTGGTTAACAATCTTGAGGTATATGGTGCCGAAAATATAGTGGAAGTAATTGATTTTTTCAACGGCAACAAACATCTTGAGCAGGTTCTAGTAGATACACGGCAGGAATTTTTTGAAAATATTGGACAGTTCGACACCGATTTTTCTGATGTGAAAGGGCAAGAAAGTGTGAAACGTGCCATCGAAGTAGCCGCTGCCGGGGGGCACAACATAATTATGGTAGGCCCACCGGGTGCCGGAAAATCGATGATGGCAAAACGTATCCCATCAATTCTCCCCCCATTGACATTGACCGAAGCCTTGGAAACGACGAAAATTCACTCCGTGGCGGGAAAAATGTCGGGCAACACTTCGCTGTTGGCACAACGTCCTTTTCGCAATCCGCACCATACTATTTCGGATGTAGCTCTGGTAGGTGGTGGCACGTTCCCTCAACCGGGCGAAATATCGCTGGCGCACAACGGGGTACTCTTTCTTGATGAGTTGCCTGAATTTAAGCGCACAGTTCTCGAAGTGTTGCGACAACCGCTCGAAGACCGCAAAATTTGCATTTCGCGCGCCAAATTTGCCATCGAATATCCGGCCAGTTTTATGCTGGTTTCCTCTATGAATCCCTGCCCTTGCGGTTATCACAACCATCCCGAGCGCGAATGCGTCTGTTCGCCGGGCATGGTACAAAAATACCTGAGCCGTATTTCCGGGCCTCTGCTCGACCGAATCGACATTCATATTGAGATTGTGCCGGTGCCATTCGACAAACTGTCGGAAGAGTCGCATCCCGAACCGAGTACAAACATTCGCGAAAGGGTTATCAAGGCTCGTCTAATACAGGAAGAACGGTTCAAAGACTCGAAGGGCGTATATTGCAACGCTCAGATGAGCTCGAAACAACTACGCACCTATGGAAGTCCCGATGCAGCAGGCTCGGCTTTGTTGAAAAACGCCATGCAACGCCTCAACCTTTCGGCACGCGCCTACGACCGCATTCTCAAAGTGTCGCGCACCATTGCCGACCTTTCGGCAAGCGAAAAAGTAGAATCGCACCACATAGCCGAAGCCATCAACTACCGCAACCTTGACAGAGACGGCTGGGGAGGGTGAAACAATGGACAATTGACAGTTGACAATGAAAAATTGGAAATGTATCGTTTTCAACCAAAGAGTACGGTTTTGAAAGTTTAATTATAAATTCGTAAAGTCAAATCCAGTAAACAGCAACATAAAAAACTCCGGCAAAAGAAATGTCCTTTGCCGGAGTTTTTTATGAAAGAAATTCAGCACTATTTTGTGCTAAATTTATAGATACAGGTTTCGTTGTAGGTCTCGTCAGGACGAAGTACCGGAGTTGGAAACTGTGGATAGTTGGGTGAGCAGGGAAATCCCTGCGCTTCGAGACAAATGGCATAACGCACATCATAAATCTTGCCTTCTTTACCCACTTCATTGCCAATCCAGTTGCCCGAATAGACCTGAATGCCGGGTTGTGTGGTAAACACTTCCAACAAGCGTCCACTCACTGGTTCGTAAAGCGATGCGGCAAGTGCCATATCGTGTGACTGTGGTTTTTTTACCACCCAGTTATTGTCAATGCCACGCCCAAAGGTAAATTGGTCGTAGTCGGCATCCACACGGTCGGCGACCAACACCGGTTGGCGGAAATCCATCAATGTGCCGTCTACTGCACGCACTTCACCGATAGGTGCTTGTGTTTCGTCAAGTGGGGTACAAAAATCAGCATTCACCGTCAGGTAATGGTCGTGTATTGTTCCATTGCCTGCACCTTTGAGATTGAAAAACGAGTGCTGACAAAAATTGACGATAGTAGCTCTATCCGTAATTGCCTGATAATGAACTTCAAGCTCATTGTCCTCTGTAACAAAATAAGTGACAGTAGTTTTCAGATTGCCGGGGTAGCCCTCTTCGCCGTCTTTTGAAAAATAGTACAACACTAATTTATTATCGGACACCGATTCTACCTCCCACACCATATCATTGAAGCCCTTGACACCGCCATGAAGATGGTTGGCGCCATTGTTTATCACCAAATCGTATGTTTTTCCGTCCAATACAAAATGGCCTTTTTTGATACGGTTGGCAAAACGACCGCACACTGCGCCAAAGAACGGTTCTTTAGTCAAATAATCGTCCAAATTATCAAAGCCAAGCACCATGTCTGCTTTCACTCCCTTTTTGTCGGGAGCCAGCAAAGTAACGATTTTAGCCCCGTAATTTGTGATAGCCACTTCTAGATGACCACCTTTGAGAACAAACAAGTTAACTTGTTTGCCATCTACTATTTTATTGAAATTTTCCTGCATAATTGATTTTTTAGCCTATTTTACAGGCGCCATCGCCAATTTCGGCAATATAAAACTCCGGCTTAATGCCTATTTTAGCTTCGTAAGCAGCCCCTACTTGCGCAATAAATGTATCAATAGCTTCATCTTTTACCAACGAAACAGTGCAGCCGCCAAAACCACCACCGGTCATACGGGAACCAATAACGCCGGGAATTTTCCAGGCTTCGGAAGCCATACAATCCAGTTCGGGACCGGTCACTTCGTAATCGTCGCGCAGTGAAACATGCGAGGCATTCATTAGTTTACCAAACAAAGCGATATCGCCTGCTTTTAAGGCTTTTACAGCATCGGCAGTGCGTTGCACTTCGCCTACTACGTGGCGGGCACGTTTGTGAGCTACCGGATCGGTAATGGCCGATTCAATTTCTTTGAATTCGGCTTCGGTCAACTCGGCTAAATATTTAATAGGGCGTACTTTATTCAATTGTTCAACAGCCAGTTTACATTCGGCTACCCTTTGGTTGTAAGCACCCGAATCTAATTTGTGGGGGCTATGCGTATTTGAAATCAGAATTTTAACGCCTTCGAGTTTTACCGGCACCAATTCAAACTCCAGTGTGTCGCAATTGAGGTGAATGGCGCTATCTTTTGCACCGTTAGCCGAAGCAAACTGATCCATGATACCGCAATTTACAAATGCAAATTCGTGTTCTGCTTTTTGTCCGATCTGAGCCAACACCGTGCGATTAAAACCGGTTCCGAGTTGGTCGTTTAGCGCAAAAGCTGTCACCACTTCCAATGAGGCCGAAGATGAAAGACCGGCACCATTAGGCACATCTCCCCAAATAAGGATATCGAAACCTTCTTTAATCTCGACACCTCGTTTAATAAATTGAGCAAAAACACCCAATGGATAGTTTGCCCAGACCTTATCAAGCGGAGCAGTAAGTTGGTCTAAACCTAATTCAATTACCTCAGGTTGGTTCAACGAACGGAATTTAATGACTTTTTTATCATTTTTACGCAGAAGTAGATAGGTTCCAAAGCTCAATGCACAGGGAAAAACCGAACCGCCATTGTAATCGGTATGTTCGCCAATCAAGTTTACACGCCCCGGGGCAAAATAGATGGATTCCGAAGCTGCGCCATAAGCAGCTAAAAATGCTTGTTTAAGGTCTTCTATGTTCATAATCAAATATTTATGTAGGTGATAAGTTTATGTTTCAAGCTCTACAAAATTACACAATTATTTTCGGCTCCACGGGCACAAAACATGTTATACAGCATATTTTCCACAGATATACGTAACAAACATGGATTACATCGCCGCTTTTAAGATTTCTGCGGTAAAATAGCTACTTTTGTAGTTGAATTATTGGTTTTTTAGAAAATCGTTGTAAGAGGAATGCTTTATCACACATAAAACACGCAATCAACTTTCACGAAAACCACATTATTTTTTCATTATGAGAATTTTAGTCGTTTGCAGTGCAAAAAATGGTCACGCAGCACCTTTCATTGAGGAACAGGCGATGTCGCTGCGTAAACTTGGCATTGAGATTGACTATTATTATATTGAAAAAAAAGGAATCGTAGGATATTTGAGTGCATTATCCGGGTTAAAAAAGAAGATAACACTGTTTCAACCCAGCCTTATACACGCGCATTACGGACTTTCGGGGCTTTTAGCAAATTTACAACGCAAAGTGCCTGTTATCACCACTTTTCATGGTAGCGATATCAACGATCCCAAGGTGAGAAAATGGTCAAAAATAGCAATTAAATTATCCCGGTATTCCATCTTTGTCTCGCAAAAAACGCTCGATATTGCCCGTCCAAAAAAGAATTTTGCACTCATTCCTTGTGGTATCGACCTCACAGAATTTTATCCGATAAAAAAGGAAGATGCACGTCGTCAGTTAGGGTGGAGCGAAACAAAACGCTATATTTTATTTGCCGGAGGATTTGACAATGAGGTGAAAAATTCTCCGTTAGCAAAAGCAGCTTCTGCACAATTGCCCGACGTTGAATTAGTAGCGCTTATCGGCTTTTCACGTCAACAGGTTAATTTACTGATAAATGGTTCTGACGTGGCTCTTTTAACCTCATTTACAGAAGGTTCACCCCAATTTATCAAAGAAGCAATGGCCTGCAACTGTCCGATTGTTGCCACCAACGTGGGCGACATTAAGCAATTGATTGATGGGATAGAAGGCTGCTATTGTACCTCGTTTGAGGTGAACGATGTGGCTGAAAAACTGAAAATGGTACTACATTTTGCACAAAAAAACGGGAAAACCAGCGGAAGAGAAAAACTGGGAAAAAGCTCATTGTCCCTTGCAGATGTGGCCACACAAATTGAACTCATTTACAAAAAATGCACGAACGCGCATGAGTAATTCAACAAAATATACGTTACTGACTGATTACGAACAGATTGATCACCATAAATGGGGGCAATTTGTAGCGTCGCATCCAAAGGGTACAATTTTTCAAACACCTGAATACTATGCACTTCATGCAATGACAAAAGGATACCGTCCTCAGGTGATTGCCGCATTCGATACACAACACACAATGGTTGGCGTACTTGTAGCCATTGCAGGGAGCGTTTACAAAGGCATTGCAGCCTATCTTACCTCGCGCGCAATTGTGTGTGGCGGTCCACTGGCTCAGGATGACGATACCGAAATCTTAACTCTGCTTTTAGAGACTTATGCTTCACACATGCATAAACAGGTTATTTACAGTCAATTTCGGAATTTGCATGACACAACTCCTTTTCGCATTGCATTTGGCTCTGTCAATGCGCATTACGAAGAGCATCTCAATATTCTGATTGATTTGCAAAAAACCGAAGAGGAGTTATGGAAAGATGTAAAAACACGCAAACGTAATAATATTCGCCAGGCACAACGAAAAGATGTCACGGTAAAAGAGTTAACTACTTTGCAAGAAGTGGAAGCATCATATTCCATTCTGGAAGAAGTATATCATCGGGCAAAATTGCCCCTAGCTGATAAGTTGCTTTTTAAAAATGCTTTTGAAGTATTGGGCAAAAAAAGATTTTTGAAATTTTATGGTACATTTCTTCACGAAACACTGGTAGGCACAATGTATGTGTTTGCGTATAACAATCGCATTTACGATTGGTACGCAGGAAGTTACAAAAAATATTATTCATTCAATCCCAACGATATTCTCCCATGGGAGATTTTTCTTTCGGAAAAGAATAATGGTTTTTCCACCTTCGATTTCGGTGGTGCCGGCAAACCCGGAGTGCCTTATGGCGTAAGAAATTACAAAATTCAATTCGGTGGGGAGTTGGTAAATTTCGGGCGTTATGAAATTGCGCATAATCGGCTTATCTTTGTACTGATGCAGGGAGCTTTTAAAATTTGGCAGCGATTGCATTGAGAAACAACCGATTCTATGAATATTCTTGTCGATATTAGTCACCCTGCACACGTTCATTTGCTCAAACACGCTATTCGTTTGTGGCAACAACACGGACACAAAGTGCTGGTGACAGTAAAAGAAATAGAAAGCGCAAGGCAGTTGCTGAAAAGTGAGCAAATAGAATTTATTGCTATAGGTGGCAAAAAGCGTGATTCAATAGCCGGCAAGGTAATCACGCAGTTACGTTATAATTTTCTGTTGTGGAAATTAGCCCGCAAACACCATATCGACATTGGCATCGGTTCGTCGGTAACGCTTGCTTATGTGTCGAAATTCTGCAAAATGAAATCCATCTTTCTCGACGATGACGACGACAAGGTAGAACCATTGATTGTAAAATATGTGCATCCGTTTTGCGACACAATTCTTTCGCCCAAAGCACTTATAAACAATAGATTAGCTAAACATAATATTTTTTATAAAGGCACTCATGAACTGGCTTATCTGCATCCTAACCGGTTTTCGCCAAATCCGGGAGTGCTTCACGATATCGGGCTAAAAGAAGGTGAGCCGTTTTTTGTAATGCGTTTCAATGTTTTTAAGGCACATCACGACGGTGAAGTATACGGCCTTTCGTTGGAGCAGAAACTTAAACTGGCGCAAACACTTGAACCTCATGGCAAAGTGCTGATTACCACCGAACGAGAGATAGAACCGGAATTGCAACATTACAGAATGCAAGTTTCGCCGGAGAAGATACACGATTTGCTCTATTACGCCTTACTTTTTGTAGGCGATAGCCAGACAATGACTTCCGAAGCTGCCATCTTAGGAACACCCGCTTTTCGGTGCAACACTCTGGTGGGCGAATTAAGCGGTATAGAAGATCTGGCAAATAATTACGCTCTCGCTTATGGTTTTCTTCCAACTCAATTTGATGATATGTTGTTGAAAATAAATGAATTGTTAGAACAAAAAGATTTCAAACAAGCTTGGCAAAATAAAAGAGCACAATTTTTGGCCGAAAAAATAGATGTAACTGCATTTTTGTTTGATTTTGTCGAAAATTATCCTGCAAAGAATAACATTACACCCAACTTGTAGACTTAAAATTTATTCGCGTGAAGATAGCAATCTACATATCGCATCCTGCTCAATATTTGTTTTACAAAAATCCCATCCGGATGTGGCAACAACACGGCCACACGTTGAAGATTTACATACGTACTAAAGACGTGTTGGAACAGTTGTTGTGCAATGATGGTGTTGAATACGAAAATGTGATGCCGACAGGACGGAAATCGGATAAGATCAACATCACTAAAGCGCTTATTGCACGCACCACTGTACTGTACTTCAAAATACGAAAATTCCACCCCGATATTCTTTTAGGTACCGATGCATCTTTGTCGCATATCGCGTATCTGTTGCGAAAACCGTGTATTACGACTTTGGAAGACGACTACTTAGTGATTAAGAAACTTGCTCTGTTAACTTATCCACTTACCACCACCATCTTAACACCAACTGTATGTAATGTTGGAAAGTGGGACCATAAAAAAATAGGGTATTCAGGTTACATGAAATTATCGTATCTGCATCCAAATCGTTTTTCAGTCAATACAGAGCTTGTAGAGAGCTATGTAGGTAAAGCGCCCTATTGCCTTATTCGGTTATCAAGGCTGACTGCCTATCACGATATCGGAATTACAGGACTGACTTCGGTAAGTGTGAATGAACTTATCCTGCTGTGCCAACAATATGGCCGAAATGTTTTTATCAGCTCCGAAGGTAACTTATCGCCTCTTTTCGAACATTATCAGCTACATATCGACCCATCAGATATTCACCATCTACTGGCTGGTGCCGATTTGCTGATTTCCGACAGTCAGAGTATGTCTGTGGAAGCCGCAATGCTTGGAGTTCCGTCGCTTCGTTTTAGCGACTTTGTAGGGCGGATTAGTGTGTTGGAAGAGCTAGAGCACACCTACCATCTCACTTATGGGATTACAACTTCTAATCCTGAAAAATTATTGCGACTAACTAAAAATCTACTCTCAAATCCTGATATAAAAGAGCAAACACAAAAATTGCAAAAGGCAATGATTGCCACAAAAATTGACGTGGCTGCCTTTGTAACATGGTTTGTTGAAAGCTATCCGGCAAGTCTGAAAGTGATGCAATACGACTCAGATTACCAATACCGGTTCCAACAAATTGCTCCCGATACTGTACGAGCAAAAACGGACAAGCCGTTGAGAAGAGAAGATAAAACCCGTGATTTCACCTTCAGAAAATACAAAGAATTACTCTCTTCATTGAAAGAAGCCGGATATGAGTTTCGCACTTTTGAATCATTTTGTGAAGGAAACAACAAAGGGCGCTACGTTATGTTACGGCATGACGTTGATTTACTGCCCTCCCACTCTGTTCAATGCGCAGAAATAGAGGCAGGTATGGATATTCATTCTTCCTATTATTTCCGAATTGTAAACAAGAGCAACCATCCCGAATCTATTCGTAGTATTGTAAAAATGGGACACGAACTCGGCTATCACTACGAAGTTTTAAGTGCATCAAAAGGCAATTATCAACAAGCAATTCAAAATTTCAAAAAAAATCTGAGCTATTTCCGCAACTTTTACCCTGTACGTACAATCAGTATGCACGGTAGCCCTACTTCGCGATACGACAACCGCGATATGTGGAAAGAGTATGATTACCACACATGGGATGTAATTGGAGAGCCCTACTTTGATATTGATTATCGCAAAGTGATGTACCTTACCGACACCGGACATTGCTGGAACGGGCAGCTTTTTAATATCCGCGACAAAGTAGCGGGGAATTCGCTGATGAACCTGGCTTCAACTGACGATATTATTCTTGCAGCAAAACAAGGTCTTTTGCCCGATAAAATAATGATAAACACCCATCCTCAACGGTGGACTGACAACAAATGGGAATGGTGGACGGAAAGCACTACGCAATGGGCTAAAAATCAGGCTAAACGTGTCGTAGTTCGGTTCAACAGACATAATAAATCATTCTCACCGGAGAATGCTGCCGGATATTTAGATATTGACAACGAATAAATGAGAATCAGTTTACATATCATCTTTCATAACGCACACTTTTATCTTAAATATATGACACTAAACTATGTAGAGCTTTTAGGCTATATGGCTTCTGCCACCATTGTACTGTCATTTGCATTGCAAAACATTACAAAAATACGAGTTGTAAATTCTGTAGGTTGTTTTCTATTTGTCATCTACGGATTACTCATTTCGGGCATTCCTGTAGTAATAGCCAACGGGGCAATAGTTTTCATAAACCTGTTTTATTTATTCAGAAACAGGAAACGATAAACTCGCAATAAGTATACTCTTAACATTGAAACATCAGCACAAAAGACACTCAGATGAATTCATTAACAGCGATTTTTGAAAATGCACACCTAGCTAAAAAGGAACTAATCCTGCTGGATGATATCACAATAAATAACGTGCTCAATGCCATCGCCGACGAAGCAGTGGCACAAACCGCGCACATCTTAGCCGAGAATAAGAAAGATCTCGCGCGCATGGATCCGCTCGACCCGAAATACGATCGTCTCCAATTAAATGCCAAACGGATAGACGGAATTGCAGGCGATATGCGTAATGTGGCTACACTCCCGTCACCACTTGGGCGTTTGTTGTCAGAAACAAAGCGTTCAAACGGACTTTTGATAAAAAAAATAAGCGTTCCGTTTGGTGTCATTGGAATTATTTACGAAGCTCGCCCCAATGTCAGCTTCGATGTATTCGCACTTTGTCTCAAATCGGGTAACGTGTGTCTGCTCAAAGGTGGAAGCGATGCCAACGATTCGAATATGGCCATAGTTAGCCTTATTCAAAAAGTATTATTGTCGTTTGGGTTGAATCCTCACATTGTCACGCTCCTACCCACCAACCGCGAAGCAACCACCGAATTGCTCAATGCTGTAGGGCAGGTAGATTTGATTATTCCGCGTGGCAGCAGCAGCTTAATACAATATGTGCGCGACAATGCCCGGGTGCCTATCCTTGAAACAGGTGCCGGTATTTGCCATACCTATTTCGATAAATTTGGCGATACAGCAAAAGGAGCGGCCATCATTTACAATGCCAAAACCCGCCGTGTGAGTGTATGTAATGCCCTTGACTGTCTTATTATTGACGCTAAGCGAATAGAAGAATTACCTGAACTTTGTGCACGTTTGGCCACTTCCGATGTGATAATTTATGCCGACAAAGCGGCCTACGCGGCACTTAAAGGGCATTATCCTGAAAAACTTCTGCAGGAGGCTACTGCAGCTGACTTTGGCACGGAGTTTTTAGATTATAAAATGGCCATCAAAACCACCACGACCTTTGATGAAGCATTGGCACATATTGCACACTTTGGCTCACAGCATAGCGAGGCCATTATAAGCGAAAATGAACAACGTATCACAGCATTCCAGCAACAGGTCGATGCAGCCTGTGTCTATGCAAACGCCTCCACTGCATTTACCGACGGAGCGCAATTCGGGTTAGGTGCCGAAATTGGCATCAGTACCCAGAAAATGCATGCCCGCGGCCCCATGGCACTCAATGAAATGACCTCCTACAAATGGATTATTACCGGAAACGGACAGGTAAGAGAAGGATAAAAAATAACACTGAATGAAAACACGAAAATTTTAATTTAGTATTTTTTAATGCTACCAATTTGGTAGCATTCGTTTTTTTCATTTATATTTGCCACAAAAATAGAATATGAGAGTTAATACCAAAATAAGATACGGTTTAAGAACAATTATTGAAATTGCCACCGCAACTGAACCTTCAGGAGTGTTGCAAAAAGATATTGCTAAAAATCAGCATATTTCACTAAAATACTTAGACAGTATCATTTCTGCCCTCAAAGTGAAAGGTCTGGTGGCTAACTCAAAAGGTCGGGGCAGTGGTTACAGGTTAACCCGCGAACCAAAAGACATTACAATGTTAGATATTTATACTGCTTTTGAACAAATTGTAGTAATAGAATGTATCAACAACAAAAGCTTTTGTGAAAGAGCTACACACGATTGTAAAGCAAAAAATTACTGGCAAGAGTTTGGTCTCGATTTTAAAGAGATACTCGCAAAAAAAAATCTCGAACAAATCATACAAGATACATATTACGAATGTAAAGACTTAGATATAGAGCAATAAATAAAATTGCATAACAGTTTATTACATAGACAAATAAACTTTCCATTTCCCGAAATTTATCTGTCTATATTTTTCACTATCAAATGCTACTATTGTTATAGTATTACTACCATACAAATCATTTATTCTAAATTTATTCAGAAATATTACAGAGCTTTTTCATTCGCTTTTTTTCAAGCATAATGCTATAAATGCTATAGCATAAATATACTAATCATAGCTTCTAAAATAATTTACAACCCTTTAAAAAACCCCTTATTATGGCAAAAAAACAAATTTGCAAACTAATCATGCTGCTTTTAATAAGCTCTATTGCCTTTGCCGGAAGCTTGCATGCACAAAGTCTGAAATTAAATCCAAAGACTTTTAGCATGACAATTTTCGGAACAACTAACGTGCACGATTTTCAGAGTAAAGTAACGCAAGCAAGCGGCGAATTAGTGATAAACAGCTCGAAACAAGCACAATCCTTAGATGTGGAAATACCTGTTATTTCAATTAAGAGCAATGAAAAAGCAATGGATAATAAGACTTATGAAGCATTTAAGGCTCCAAAAAATCCTACAATCACATTCAAAATGTTAGAAGCCAGCTCATTGCAAGTCACTGGAAATAACATTAATGTAACAGTTACCGGTAACCTGACCATGGCCGGTGTAACCAACAAAATTACACTTAAAACAACCGGCAAAATTGTAAAAGCCGGAGTGTATGAGTTCAGTGGCAGTGTGACTCTTAAAATGTCAGACTACGGCATGAAACGCCCTACGGCAATGTTGGGATTAATGAAAGTGGGTGATGCAATTACCCTTAAATACGATGTAACCTTCGAAGGAGCTCCAATTAATTAACACAACTACAATAACACAAAAAAAATCACATGAAAAAAGTAATCCTAACAGTAGTAGCTGCTCTGTTTTTAAGCAGCATGGCGTTTGCCCAGTTTCGAGCAACAGACCAAACCGGTATCAATGTGTTTGAAACACCCAAAGTTGAAACTCCATTCTCCGGCTTAAAAGTGAGCATCGGAGGCGCATTTTCTCAGCCTTACCAAGCATTAAGTCAAAGCAATAGCAGTTCTTCATTGCCATATAATGCAACCAGCACCAATACCTTGTTTCCTGTTGCCAATAACTTTAGTCTGGCAATGGCCAACCTGTATTTGAACACAGCATTGGCTGATGGTGTCACACTAAATTTTACACTTTATCTTGCTTCAAAACATCACAACGAAACATGGGTAAAAGGTGGTTTTGTTCAATTTGACAAAATTCCTTTCATTCATATTGATCTGCTGGATCAAATTATGAAATTTACCACATTGAAAGTTGGTGCCATGGAAGTAAACTATGGCGATGCTCACTTCCGTCGTTCGGATGGTGGTAACTCTATTTACAATCCGTTTATGGAAAACTATATCATGGACGAATTTGCTACTGAAGTAGGTGCCGAAGCTGACTTTCATTACAAAGATTTCATTGCCGTGGCTGCAATTACAGATGGAGAATTAAACGGTAATCTACAACAAATAGATGTAACCAAAACCCCGGCTTCAAATGGATCTCACAATCCGGCATTTATCGGGAAATTAGGCTTTGACAAACAACTGACAGAGCAACTTCGCGTACGCATAAGCGGATCGGGCTATTACACAGCCGGTTCGGTAGCAAACACATTGTTTGGCGGCGACCGTACAGGGTCTAATTATTCAGGTGTGATGTATGTGGCAGCTCCGGGCACAACCACCGCTTTCAATGGCCGTTACAATCCAGGCCTTTCTGACAGACTATTAACCGGAATGGGCAACCTGTTTGTTAAGTTCACACCCATTAAAGGCTTGTCATTAGAATCATTCAGTACACTTGAAAAAGCAAATGGGCGCAACTCTTCAGAACCGGTTTTGAGAGCTGCTACACAAAAAGCAACTGACCTTGTGATCCGTCTTGGAGAAAAGGAAAATTTCTTTGCCGGTGTACGTTACAATACAGTGAGTGCCGATGTGGCTGCTACACCGGCTGTAGCTGCAATAGCTGCAAAACCTGCTGTTGTAGATCCTATATTGGGCGTTCTCACTTTAGCAACAAAAGCAGTACCTGCAGTACCTGCAATTCCTGCTTACTCAATTGGAATTAATCGATTAGCATTCAGTGCCGGTTGGTTTATTACCAAAAATATTATGGCAAAAGTTGAATATGTAAAACAAAAATATTCCGGTTTCCAGGCAGGAAGCCTATATGATGGTGCAGAATTCCACGGATTGAGCGCTGAAGCAGTAATCGCATTCTAAGAATATATTACAAAAAACTGAACCGGTAAAATTTTATTTTGCCGGTTCAGTTTTCTATCTTTACAATTATATTTTTGTGTATATGACACGGATTTTAATTTGCATCCAGCTTATTCTCTTCACAAGCTTGTCTGTTTTTGCCCAGTCAACATTTTCTGTTGAACTGCAAAAGAACAGCTCATTGACGATCAATGGAACCACAAATCTATTGCCGTTCACGCTTTCGCATAGTGGAGATAAGCTTTTAAAACGCAATTTTATTGTCACTGCTACACAAAATCAACACAAAATAGTTTTAGATCAGAATCAGCATTCTATTTTTGTGAAGAGTTTCGACTCTAATAACAAAATGGCGTTGAGAGATTTTTTTAAGCTTGTCAAAGCAGATAATTACCCGAGCTTCAATATCCAATTAAATTATTTTGAAATTCAATCTAAAGATATCAATGTAAATTGTGCAAAAGCCTATGCATCTGTAAATATTACAATTGCAGGGAAAACAAATCAATACTCCATCCCTATCATTTCGAATCAAAGTGGCGATTTCTATATATTAGATGGCACTGAGAAAATAAATATCCGTGATTTTGGGCTTGTACCACCTGTTAAAATGCTGGGACTTTTGCGGGTAAATGAATGGATTGATATTGATTTTCATATCATCTGCAAAATAAATCAATGCGATATAACACAAGCTCTAAAATAGCAAAACGCTTCACATAGAAGCCATTTACAATATTACACAAATCAGGTGAACCGTCATAGTGACAGTTCGCCTGATTTGTGTATTACATTAAGTGACTGTTATCGCAAGCGATCCAACGAGCGCACTAATTTTTCATCTTTTTGAATTCCACGTATTGCCAAAAAGGTCAACACCATATTGACAGCAGGTAGTGCAGCCGCAAAATGATAAATCCATTGTGAAACTGTAGCTATTCTTGCTTCGGCAAACCACATAAATACCAACATAATAATATAGTAAATATCCATCAACAAGAAATTCATTATATTAATACGAATTTGAAGCTTGCGTTTTTTGTATAAAAATATTGACCCGAAAGCTGTCAGTGGAATAATTGCAGCTACCAAATTGAGAGGCCAAATTTTGACTTGAATGGCATCAATATGAGGCGTTGACACAAATCCTTTGTACGACAAATCGAACACATTGGCTGATGTTACAATAGCAGATACCGGCGAAAACAGCACAATTATCGACAAAACAGTAACTATCAGTAAATAAACAGTTTGAATACGTTGAATCATTTTTTATAGCAAAATTAAAAGTTTATCGTGTTCCCTTTTTCCACCGTTGGTCGCGCACCTGATAGATGCGTTCGATGATATCCACTACTTTGAGACCTTCCAATAAGTTAGTGGTAATAGCTCCATTGCCGGTCAATGTTTCCACCACATTGTGAATGACGTAATGGTGATTTTGGGCAGAACCTTTGTAGCTTCCATAGTCATTTGGCGGATTGCCGGGAGCTAACGTCGGCATTTCATAATCTTTCACATGGCAATAAACTACTTCGTTCATATATTGCCCTGCCACTTTCACAGTTCCTTTGGAGCCAATAATGGTCATACTGCTTTCGCAATTCATATCCCAAAGAGATGTGGAATAAGAGAGGGAACCCATTCCTCCATTGACAAAATCGAAAGTGACCACACCGCTATCTTCAAAATCGGTCAAAGCCTGATGATTAAAATCTTTGAAATTACCTCCGATATTGCTTATGTCGCCAAAAAGCCAATACATAATATCAACAAAATGAGAGAATTGTGTGAAAAGCGTACCACCATCAAGAGCAGCATCGCCATGCCAGCTTCCCGGTACATAATAGCGCGAATCACGGTTCCAGTAACAGTTGAGTTGTACTAAATAAATATCACCCAACACCTTGTGGTCTATAATTTGTTTCATCCACACGGAAGGTGGCGAATAACGATTTTGCATTACACAAAACACATCACGCGACACTTCTATCGATTTTTGAAGAATCTTTTCAGCATCTGCCTTCGAAAGCGCAATAGGCTTTTCTATAACCACATGATAATTAGACTCTAAAGCTTTAATGGCATATTGCGCGTGAAATCCATTAGGAGTGCAAATATTGATTACATCAATTTCAAGGCCGGCATTGAGCAATGCATCATAAGAAGAAAAAAACGGCTCTTTCAATTCATCCAGACCCAATTCTTCTTTCGACAGTATATCACATACTGCTACAAGTTCGGCATTTTCTTCGCGTCGAATCATTTCTGCATGACGTTTACCGATATGACCTTGTCCAATTACGGCAAACTTAATTCTCTTTAGCATTTTGGTTAGCTTTAAATACTTGATTATCTCTCAGGATATACACCTCTCCGCTTTCGGGGCACACGGCCTGTGCTTGCTCTTTAAATTCTAATTTGTGTCCAAATTCACTTACCCAACCAGTCTGACGAGCAGGATTTCCTATCACCAAAGCATAGGCCTTCACCTCTTTGGTAACGACCGTTCCGGCTCCGATCAAGGCATATTGTCCAATTTCATTTCCACACACAATGGTGGCATTGGCTCCTATAGTAGCCCCTTTTCTTACTATTGTTTTGAGAAATTGACCCTGTCTGTTTATTGCGCTTCGGGGATTTAACACGTTGGTAAACACAGCCGAAGGCCCTAAGAACACGTCATCTTCGCACACCACACCTGTATATACGGACACATTATTCTGAATCTTCACGTTTCGACCCAAAATAACATCGGGCGAAATTACCACATTTTGTCCAATATTGCAATGTTCTCCAATACAACAACGTGACATTATATGTGAAAAATGCCAAATACGTGTTCCATCACCAATTTGGCAATCCTCATCTATTATAGCTGTTTCGTGTGCAAAATAGTTCATACGCTGCGTTCTTGGTTAGTTTTGCTTCAATCCCCTGTTTACTTCATCAACAATATAGGCCAATTGTTCAGCATCCAGCTCGGTGTGCATAGGCAAAGAAAGCACCTTGCTGGTCAACATTTCGGCAACGGAGAAATCGCCGGATTGATAGCGGGCATCGTAATATGCCTCTTGCAAATGCACAGGAATTGGGTAATAAATCATTGAAGGAATCTGTTTTGATGCCAAATAAGTCTGTAATTTATTACGGTCAATTCCTTCCACTATCAATGTATATTGGTGAAACACGTGTGTCGACTTCGGATTATGCTTTGGAATAATCAACTGCCCGCAATCGGCAAAAGCTTTATCGTAGTATGCCGCAACAGCCTGTCTGTCAGAATTATATTCATCTAAATGACGAAGTTTAACTTCCAGTACAGCAGCCTGAATACTGTCTAAACGTGAGTTTACTCCAATTCTGTCGTGATGATAGCGGACTTCCATGCCGTGATTGGCAATGGAACGTATATCGGTAGCAAGACGGTCATTATTGGTAAAAATTGCACCACCGTCACCAAAACAGCCCAAATTTTTAGATGGAAAAAAAGAAGTACATCCAATATCGCCCATGCAGCCTGAAGAGACACAATGCCCATCGTCAAAAGTGTAGGTAGAACCTATTGACTGACACGCATCCTCCACCACATATAGATTATGTGCTTTGGCCAAAGTCAGTAACTCTTCCATGCGGACATTTTGTCCAAATAAATGAACCGGTACTATTGCTTTTGTGCGAGGAGTAATGGCTTTTTCGACTGCTTCGATAGAAAGGCAAAAATCGGTATCCACATCGACCAATACAGGAGTAAGACCAAGCAAAGCAACCACTTCGGCAGTGGCTATGAAGGTAAAAGTGGGTAATATCACCTCATCTCCGGCTTTCAATTCAAGCGACATTAAGGCAATCTGGAGTGCATCGGTACCATTTGCCACAGGTATTACATGCTTTACATCAAGATATTGTGCCAGTTGGTTTTGAAAATCATTGACCTTTCCGCCCTTGATAAAGGCTGTCGAATCAATTACCTGCTGTATGCCATTGTTTACGTCATTTCTTATCTTTTCGTATTGACTTTTAAGGTCAACCATCTGTATCGGTCTCATATTACTTTTTGTAATTTTCTACAATCCAATTCGCACACCAAAGGTAGCAGTAAAATTCTTGCCTTGCAAAAATTCAGGAGTGTACATGTCAAGATAACCTTGGGCATTGGTTCTGTATTCGCCGGCTATTTTGGCTCCGGTAGCATCATGACCTTCAATGTCGCTATAGTCGGCTTTAAATGTAACAAACACGTTGTTGACCACTTCGTATGTAGCATTGAATGACAACGTGTTATTTGTCCATACTTTGTCCTTCATAAAAGGTTGTGCCAAGATATTGTCAATGCTGTTGTGCACATAATCGTATTCATTGCCATGAGCTGCAGAGAGATACGATCCTTGCAACAACAGACCTCGCAAAGGCTTGAAAGTAAGGGCAAAATACATTTCCTGCGAATTATCCCACAAATAACTTCCCAAGGTATATCCTCCTGATGTGAAATCGATGGCAGGAATAAAATGTTTGTAAGTCACAATATTATTGCGGGTTAACTCCGCAATCAATGACCAGTCCTTGAACGGATAATTGCTCAGTCGTCCACCGACTTTCCACGAAATAGGATTGGTTTCCGGGTTCGACGATTTGAGCCGTTTTACTGAAAACTCATCAACATAAGCCGACAAAAACAGATGCAAGTGATTGATATTACGCGAACTGATATTGAGAAACATTTGTGAGTTTTGATTTTCCGCACCCATAGTCAATGTATGGTCTATTGATTTATAGAATGCCAGCGGAAGCAGATATGCCGGTTGAATAGAGCGTTCGGCATAGATGATTGAATTACCGAAAGAGATATTCAAACCCTCCAGAGGAGTAAATGTCAACATATTGGCTGCTATGTATTTACTACGATAACGATACGATTTTTCACCCGTATTTTGCACATAATAATCGGTAGAATCTATTACGTTGGAAGTGAGCCAGCCGTGAATAAAATTCAACTGTACCCACTTGAAAGGCTGCAAGTTGAGTGCCAACAACGGAAACGAAGGCGTATTGCCCGACAAAATATTGGATCCATGATAATTGTCACCCCATTGAATATGATCTTTAGCCAAACCGATATTTCCCCAGTTCCATGAATAATAAACTCCTGCACGCATTTCGCTATAATCGCCTCCAGCGTTGGTACCATTGGCCACTTTGTAAGCTGCCCCGGGATATGTAGTTAAATATGAAGGTGTTCGCATCAACGTGTCTTTGCCAGTATAAGGACTTTTTTGTCTCCCGTACTTTTCGCCCTTCGAGAGCAACTCACCGCTTTGCGAATTGTCACGCAAGCTTGCATAGAGTGTAAAATGTTTACCGAATTGCCCTTGAAACTCAGCTCCGAGTGTGCGTTGTGTAATGGTAGCATGGGTATTATGTTGTATTTCGCCGCCTAAAATAGGTGTGATGCGTATTTGCATATCCCCATTACGATAAAAAACACCGGGTTGCCAAAAAGAGACTTTAGTATTGGGTTCATCTACAATATCGAAACGGGTATAAGGTAATTTCCCGGTTTCCATTGCAAAATCGTTTAAGTAGAAAACTACTTCGCTGCGTTGTCGTTTACTGAGCAACGAATCCTGAGTGGCTGCTTCCTGTAATTTAATAGCTATGAAGTTTCTACTATAAGGTTTGATTGCCGAATTCAGCTGAATGATACCATCATTGGCCAATTCGTCCAAAAAATCATAGAGCGATGTATAACTTTGATGTTGAGGGATATATTGTGCTGTGACCGGCAAACACAATATTGCAAACAAAAAAACAATCAAACTTTTCTTCATGGTTTTTTGAATTAGAAAGTCATTTATTAATTTCATTTTCAGCACAATATTAGCTAATTACTGCGTGCTTTCTTGAATAGAATATTAAACGTGATAACAAACAGATAACGAAAATCCGTCACAAAAGTACCTTTTTTCTCGCAGGCATCAAGATAGCGTTTCTCCGATATCTGAATATCTTTGAGAGTTTTGGGCATGTCTGCGTAAAAAGGAGGCAACAACCCAGGTTTGTGCCGAATTCTTTGCTCTTGCAAATCAACGGAATACAACGAAAAATATTGTTTGCTTAAAGGGCGAACTCCCACTAATTTCATATTGCCTTTCAAAATATTGGCAAACATGGGCAATTCGTCAAGCCAAAAACGGCGTAAAAACCGACCGATGGTCGTTATTCTGAAATCGCGTTTGAACTTCCCTCCCTTGTCTAAGTTGTTTTTGTCGTAAATATAAGCCTGCAAATAAGCTGAATAAGGATGCATAGTGCGAAACTTATACACCTTTATCAGTTTGCCACCCTTACCCACACGCCGTAAATTAATGATTGCCCCATGATTGAACTCCTCAGCCCGAATCGGTTCCTTTATTTTTCTTGCCACAAAGTAAGAATATCCATTAATTTCTGCTTGATTTACAACCTCAAAACCTGAATAATAGATTCTTCCAAAAACTTCGGCTTTCGACAATGCGCGATCTTTTCCATTCGATATCCAGAAAAAAACCTCACGTGTTAAGTGCATTTTAGGCATTACACGACGAATGAAAAAATCATTGACGTATAAAATTCGTCGCCAAATGGTTTTCCTAGTACCCAAAATTCGTTTTTTGCGTTGATCTTTCGATTCAAAACATCCCACAAAAATACCTTCGGGCGGTAGCCGATCGTTGACCATTGCAAAGAAAGTATTTATCTCCCGAATATTGTTTATCTGTTGCAGATTAATTATTGTAGAGTAACGCATTGTGGATACTTTCTCAATATTAAAACGATGCGAAGTGTTGACAATCAATGTAGAAGAAAGAAACAACGTGACGTTTTTATTCAAAAAGTTAAGCAATGCCACACCTTGATGCTGAAAAATATAGTCCGTCATTATTTTCTTTACTTCACTATCCACCGGATGAACATCTCTGACCGCTAAATTTACGGTAGGCGGCAGGTCGGAGAGCTGAGGAGAAGTAATTACCTCTTCAGCTTCAAGAAACGTATAAAAAACCGAGATAAAAAAAAGTTCAAGCACTACACAAAACAGCGATAGTGAAATCAACGCCAGAAGTGAAAAATTATATTGAGAGAAACCGATAACAAGCACCATTCCTGTCGTCAAAGCAAAAAAATCGGCTTTAAGACAACTTTTCACCACTTCTCCAATGGTTCGTTTGCGAAAGTCAAGATACTTTTTAAAAGCCACACCAAAGAAGAGCCAAATAAACTGATATCCAAGAAACGGGAGTGTATATTTTGAAAACGGAGATTGATTTGCCATTGGAAATAACCCAACCACGAAATAGAAAATAGCCAAATTAACCACCAAATTAACAATCACATAAGAGATTAGTGGGTTATTAAAACGAAATTCGGCAGATTTTTTCATAATGCGTTTTGCGTTACTTGCGGGTCAAAAGTTATATTTTTTGTTCGTAGGTTATTGTTCTTGATAGTCGATGGAAGTTATGGCGCAAAAACCAAATAACTGATTGTAAATTAGTCATACAAATGTACAGTAAAATCCCTTTCTTTGCATCAAAAATCGTCAGTAGTTTCTATCTTCTATTAAAAAATTCATACTCAACGACTTTCGCATACAACAAATAAGCAAAACCCGTGTTTAAAGTAGTGAATGTAAACACTCCAATCTATCAAAATGGCGCCGGATTCATAAAATTTGTGTATATTTGTCGATACTTTCCACAAACAATGCAGAAAAAATAGGAGGAGTAGCAGTTTATACCAAACGCCATTAACGTGTTGAGCAACCACCGTTTGTCGCCCATGTTTAATACAATAAAAAAAATAAATTTACGTCTGGCCTTTATTGGCATTGCCTCCACCATTGCTCTTATTTCGCTGTTTTTCACTAACCGATTGGTCAATCAACTTGCAAACGAAGAACGCAACAAAGTAGCGATATGGGCAGAAGCAACCCGATCGGTGGCTCGTGCTGACAACCAATCCGATTTAACCCTTATTATGCGGGTGCTGGAAGGTAATACCACCATTCCTGTGGTGATTGTGGATGAACACGACAACTATATCACATCCCGCAACATCAACGAACCACAGAATGGATTATCAGAATTTCGCCATAAATATATTACCCGCCTCAAGAAAAAACACCCCGGCATTGAAATTATTATCGGACCAACAATCAAACAATACATCTATTACGATGATTCTGTGCTAATTAAAGAACTTGCCTATTTCCCTTATGTTCAGTTGGGTGTTATCGCTCTTTTTATCTTGTTATCGTTCTGGGCATTTGCCGGCACTAAAAAAGCAGAGCAAAATCAGGTTTGGGTAGGGCTTTCCAAAGAAACGGCACACCAACTCGGCACACCTATTTCGTCCCTTATGGCATGGGCTGAACTGTTGAAAGGAAAATATCCGAACGATACCCTCTTGCCCGAAATGGGAAATGACATCAACCGCCTGAAAATTATTGCCGAGCGGTTTTCAAAAATCGGCTCCAAGCCCGAACTGATTCCCATCCCGTTGAGCGACGCCCTTGAAGGAGTAATCACCTACATGCGCAACCGAATTTCGAATAAAGTTGAAATAAAAATTATCAATAAGACCCGCGAAAGCGCAGAAGTTTCACTCAATCTTCCTCTTTTTGAATGGGTTATAGAAAATCTCTGCAAAAACGCTATTGATGCAATGGATGGCAGTGGGAAAATAACCATTTCACTGAACGAACAACCCAAAAATTATGTGATTGATGTGCGGGACACTGGCAAAGGCATGATAAAATCGATGTTCAAAATGGTATTTAGTCCCGGATTTACTACCAAGAAAAGAGGTTGGGGACTGGGTCTTTCTCTTGCTAAACGCATAGTGGAAGAGTATCATCAGGGCAAAATTTTCGTCAAACAATCCGAACCCGGCAAAGGCACCACGTTTCGAATTATCTTACACAAATTCAATTAGTAATCACTACACAAATTATTTATAAAAATGAATATTGCACTTATCGGATATGGAAAAATGGGGCATGAAATCGAACAGATTGCCCTAAACAGAGGTCACATGATTGTCGCAAAAATTGATCTGAACACAACCGACAGTTTTACGTCAGAGTCGTTTCTTAAAGCCGATGTAGCCATTGAGTTTACGCGTCCTGAAGTAGCGGTGAGTAATGTGCTCAGCTGTTTTGAAGCAAAGGTACCTGTTGTTTGCGGCACCACCGGTTGGGCAGATAAAATGTACAGTGTGAAAGCTGAAATGGCACGTCAGGACGGAACTTTGTTCTGGGCATCAAACTTCAGTCTGGGTGTCAATCTTTTTTTCGCGCTCAACGGTTATTTAGCTAAAATCATGAACAAATATACTGACTATAATGTAAGCATGGTAGAAGTGCATCACACACAAAAGTTAGATGCACCAAGTGGCACTGCCATCACGTTGGCCGAAAGCATTCTAAAGGAATTAGACCGCAAAACTACTTGGGTGAAAGAACTCGAATCGAAACCGGAGGAGCTTGCCATCGCCTCCATACGCGAAGGTACGGTACCGGGTATCCATGAAGTGATATACGAATCGGAAATGGATTCCATTAGTATTAAGCATGATGCAAAAACACGCCGTGGATTTGCATTGGGAGCCGTCATTGCGGCCGAATTTACTGCCGGAAAAAAAGGATTTTTGAGCATGAGCGACCTAATGCAGTTTTGACAACCGGTTTATTGTCAGGCAAAAAGCAGATATTTGCAAAAATAATAGACAAAAAGTTTGCGCAAGCCGGAATCTTACCTTATCTTTGCACCCTCAAAAGCAAGGCCCCGTGGCTCAACTGAATAGAGCATCTGACTACGGATCAGAAGGTTACAGGTTTGAATCCTGTCGGGGTCACATTTGAAATAAAAAACTCCTTATAATCAATTGATTGTAAGGAGTTTTTTATTTATTCAGTTCTAAGAACAAAAGAGGAATAATGTACATAAATCGAAGACCAATCACATTGTCCAAAAGCATCAAGTATTTGAAAAAGAAACGATAAGCAGGAAAAAATATCCCTCATTTATCCTTTTCTTATTTGTGATTGGAATGATATTGATTCCAATGCTGCTATCATTTTAGTTTTCGGGTCAAATCCAATAGTCCATTGACAATAGTAAGCGGATGGGCAGGATTACCGGGTATATAAAGATCAACAGGGTATTTTTCCAGAAAACTGCGATCAAGCGCGGGGCTGTCGGCAAAAATACCGCCGCTAATGGCATCGGTGCCTACCAGTACAATGATTTTTGGTTCCGGCACTGCATCATAGCAAATTTGAACTGCCTCAGCCATGTTTTTGCTTATCGGACCGGTAATCACAATACCATCAGCATGTCGTGGCGATGCCACAAAGTCTATCCCAAAACGACTCAAATCGAACTGCACATTATTTGTAGCATTCAGCTCCATTTCGCAACTATTATCGCCACCAGCCGAAATTTGCCGGAGTTTCAACGAACGACCAAAAACCTTATGTATCTCCTTGCGCACGGTTTCGGGATTCACCTCAATCGGTTTATCTTCACCTTCTCTGATTATCAGTCGGTCACGCTCATTACTCGACAGTTTATAATCTTTTGTAAATGCAATTTTTTGAGGAAAATGCATGGCACACTCTCCGCAGAAAGTACACTTGCCAAGGTCGATGCTAACCGGATGGATTGAAATAGCTTCGGTAGGACATATTGGTTTGAGCGCCTCCTCATCAATCTTTTCAAGGCTAATGACAGGGCGTCCTCTGAAAATGCCAGGAACCTGCGCAGTCCTTACATTTGGAATAAATTGTTTTCCCTGATGGAATACTATTTTGAGATTATCTAACATGGGGTAATATTGTAATATGTTAATGAGATAATATGAAAATGTGAGAATGACGTAATTATAAATTTCTTTTAGAGGTTGAAATTATGCTTGAAAGTAGTTTTTGAATTTCCTCTAATTTTTGAGGCAAAACAAGATTTGAAGGATAAGTTGTTGCTTTGTTGCAAAGAGTTAACCAATATGATGTTTCTTTAGCTTCTTTTGCTGCAATTTTTAGTTTGTGAATAAAATCCGCTCTACTTTCGCATGATTGCACCTCATGAATATTAGCCCCAATAGAAGTCCCTGATTTTAGTAACTGGTTGCTAATTACAAATTTTCTATGAGTTTCGAGAAACTCTGCATACTCAATAATCTCCAAAGCAAATTCTATACTTTTCTCAAGAATTACGTTTTTATTATCCATAGTTCCTCAACAATTATATTAGTTCACTATTAAATTAACACATCAACTATTTAGCATATTATCTCATTAAAGATCATGCCCCGAGTATGAAAGGTTGAAACTTTTGTTGCAAATCGGGAAATCCGATATTTCGTTATTGCGTACGGCCAAAGCCAATGCCATCCAGTTGTGAAACGAGGGGTCTTTTATTTTATACACCATCAATTCACCTGCCGAATCAGTCAACGCGCAATGGCAAATCTCGCCCCGCCAACCTTCGACTAATGCAAGGCAGAATGAATCGGACATAGGCGGTTTCTGCAGCTCCTCGCCTGTCGATTGAGAAGGAATATCGGAGAGTAGTTTGCGGACATATTGCAAGGATTGTTCCACCTCTTTTCGTCGAATTTGCACCCGTGAATAAACGTCACCGTGGCGTTTTAATATAGGCTCATGATTTAGCGATTCATACAGGCTAAAAGGATGTGATGCACGAATATCGCGGTTCAGATTGGTCATACGGGCAGCCATACCCACTGCTCCAATAGCCTGTGCATCGGCATTTGTAACAATGCCGGTTCGTTCGAGGCGCGATAAGGCACTTGACAATGAAAATAATCTTTGAGCCATCTCATTGAATTCGGGTTCAAAAGTGTCCAAAACCTGTTTCAACCGTTCGCCCAGGGCCGGTGTAAATGGAAACTGATTTCGCTCAGGTCGGATTAACCCTTTACCCAAACGGTTTCCACCCCATTCCTGCAAAAAATTAATAATCGGCGTACGTAAACGACCAAATACTGCACTACCCAGCTGATAGGCAATGTCAGTGCAGACTCCGCTCAAATCACCCACATGCACCGCAATGCGTTCGAGCTCCAATGCCAGCGTTCGGACAAATTCAATATCCTTAGTCGGCTTAAAACCTACCAGACTCTCGTACACGTGCGCAAAGGTGACGCTATGACCCACCACCGTATCGCCGGCAATACTCTCTGCCAAGGTAGCACGTTGAAGCAGTGTTTTTTTGCTAAGAAAGAGCTGCTCGATGCCCCGATGTTGATATCCCAACTGAATTTCGAGATGCAGAATCTGCTCCCCGTTGCAAATAAAGCGAAAATGTCCCGGCTCAATAATGCCCGCATGAATAGGCCCGACACCCACCTCGTGAAGTTCTTCACTATCAATACTATAGAAAGGATAATTGGTAATGGTTTGCGATTGGTCATCACGGTTATTGGCGTATCGCACAGGCTTCAGCCACGGGTGGTCGATATAGTTGATACCGAAATTTTCATGAATTTCACGTTCAAACCGTTCAAAACACAACAATTTCTTTGAGAACGATTCAAGCTCATGTGCTTTATTCACCAAACAGGTCGACACCAATATTTCGTGCGTAGCATCGTCGGCAATGCAGCAAATCAGTTTCACGTTATTGCCCGATTTATACCCGAAATAATTCACACAGTGCCGCTCCTCATGACCTGAAACCAACTCGAAGTTCATGTCGAAAAAGGCCTCATAATTACTTTCCGGAATATCCGAAAGCAAAATGGTCTGATTGTTTTTTATATTGATATAGTTCATATTGACTTCTAATTTTTCAAATCGGCAAAAGTTTAATGCTCTCTTTTATCAAATCAACAAAGATAGGCGGAGGGTTTAATCCAAGATAGGCAGCTCCACCGATAAGCACAAACTGAGAAAGCGACCGCCATGGGCTTATAGAAGGCACCTTGCTTTCGTCGAAATCGACCACGGGAGTAAACAGAATTTTGAAAATATTCTTTGCAAATGCCCAAATAATAAAGGTAAGCAACAGTAATACAACTATTAACAACACTAACTGATTGGCTTCGAACATGGAACGAAACACAAGAAATTCGCTCACAAACATTCCTGAAGGAGGCATTGCCGTCACACTGATAAATGCAAGAAGGACTACAATGGCACCGGTGGTATTGTATTTGAAATAATTGCCAATTTGAGAGATATTTTTGTTTTTGAAGACTTTGTACAATTGATTGTACTGGAAAAACAGACTCGATTTGACAAACGAGTGCAACACAATATGCAATATAGCAGCATAATACCCCACTCCACCCGCTGCAATACCGAGCATCACCAAGCCCATGTGCTCCACACTGGAGTAGGCCATCATTCGCTTGATATTCTTCACTTTAATCATGTACACCGCTGCAATGAAGATGGAAATGAAAGCGGCTATACCCACCACAAGACTTGCCCAATGCAACAATGAAGTGTTGGATATCACCACATACATGCGGAAAATACCCACAAAGCCCATGCACATCACAATGCTTGAAAGCAATGCAGCTGCAGGACCGGGTGCTTTGTCCTTGGCATCAACGCCGGCTGTAAACATGGGAAATAGTCCCAATTTGGCTGTAAAACCCGTGAAGATAAACAAAAATGCAAGTCGTAACCACGAGAGGTTTAATGAGTTACTGTGCAACAATAAATTTTTATAGGATAAGTCGTCGGAGCCGGAGTTGGCAAACGAAAGACTTAAAAACAGAATGCCGATAAACACAAAAGTAATGCTGATAGCACAAATAAACACGTACTTCCAGGTGCCTTCCAGCGCCAGTTTGTTGCGATGATGATAAATCAATGCCGAAGCACTCAGAGTAGTAATTTCGGTAAAAATCCAGACCACGGCAACATGATTGGCCATATATGCTGCACTCACCGCGGCAATCAAAAGCACCAATGCCCCAAAGTAAGTAGCTCGTGAACCCGGAGTCATCTCTTCGCTCTCTTCGATATAAATATAACTGTGAAAAGCTGCCGGAATAGAAATAATGGTAGCTGTAAGCAGCATGATAATTCCCAGCGAATCGAAGGTAAAATAGTTTGAAACCGTTTCGTTATAATGCCAACATGCGTACACCGTATATACACATTGCAATACAAGAAACAACCCAACCAAACTGTAATTGAGCAGCTTTCTCCGATTGAAAAAAAGACCGGCTCCAATTAAAAATGACCCTATTAAATATATTACTATCATAATTAGTTGTTAATGGCTAAATGATAAATGGTTAATGTCAAAAGAGTAACCATCTACAATTAATTTAGTAGTCTTTCAAATTTGTAAGTTGGTTTACATCAATGTCTTTGAACACATCCCCGATTTTATTCAGGAAAATGCCCAAAATGAGCACACTGGCAAAAATATCGAGCATAATACCGAGATTCACCAACATTGGCATTTCATTTCCCACTGCCAGCGACAATACAAAAACCCCATTCTCGATGACTAAATATCCCATTACATGGGTAATAATTTTACGACGTGAAGCAATAAAATAAAGTCCTGTAAACAAGGTAGAAAGAGCCACCACAAAGAACATCTTGTCTAACTTCCCCTCTTCCATGGTATTGGAAAGAATAATAGTGGTCACTACAATCACCGTGGTGATTATCAACGACACAAAATTGGGCACAAAAGGCTCGGCTTCGCGGGTAATATGATTCCGTTTCAACACGTATCTTAAAAATATCGGCACAGCCAACGATTTGAAAATAACCGTTTCCAACAGAATTAAAATCAGGTTGATGGTGTTAATACTCTTCAACTCTAAAAAGGCCACAAAGAAGAGCATGATGCCCTGCAAAGCCAATACGTTTACATAAGTCGTCATGCGATTGGCAATCGACAGGTAAAACAGTGAAATAAGAAACACAATAAGAAGTACGTGTAACATAGTAATTAATAATTTGTTAAGTATCGCATTTTATCGAAACATATATTCAATCAAATCAGTTTTCCCGCAACCAGCAGCGCACCAAAAAAGATAAGCAATGCCACCGAAGAGAGCACCACAATAAACTGAGCATTATGATTCATGCGTGAGCGAGCCATAAACGATTCTATAATCCCCACAACAACAGCCAGAAAAGCTTGCACCGCAAAAAACATCGGAATAGCATATCCGTAATCTATGGTGCCAATAAAAAGATTGAAAATAAGTGCTCCGTAAATTGCAAATTTAAGGTAGCCGGCAGTCATAATCAAACCGAGGTCGAACCCGCTGTTATCCAAAATCATTACTTCGTGTACCATGGTGAGTTCAAGATGCGTTTTTGGGTCGTCAATCGGCATACGACTGTTTTCAATCATAGCAATCATCAACAACACAAATGCCGCCAACCCTCCCAATGCATACGTAATAGACGAGCCTAAGTGCAAACTAAGAAACAGTTCCTGAAAAGAAGTATGTCCGGTCAAAAGTGCTAACGACCCCATTACCAGAAAGAAAGCCGGTTCGGCAAACATGGAGAAAAGTGCTTCGCGACTGGCACCCATGCCTTCGAAACTACTGCCGGTATCCATCGCCCCGATGATGCTGAAAAATTTACCCAATCCAAGCACATAGGCAAAGAAAATGAAGTCGCCATTGAAACTGATTAATCCTTTCGATTGCCCAAACGGCACCACCAGCATTGCCACAAATACCGAAGCAAAATAGATGGTAGGTGCAATTCTAAACACAAAACTGGAGGTCTCGCCATATACTGCTCCCTTTTTGAAAAGACGCACTACATCGCTGATAGGTTGCCATATGCGCGGCCCTTTACGCCCCGAAACCAGACTTTTGGTGCGTATAATAATTCCTGTGAAGAAACTTGCGGCTAGAAAGATAAGTAGTAAGCTCAGCATAGTTATAACTGTTTTAAAAATTCGACGAACAACATAATCTGACTATAAATAAGCGGAATAGCAATAATGGCAACAATAAATATAATTCCGTATAAGATATAAAACTGTAACTGCCCGTTCTGAAAAAACCGAAACCTGTCTAAAAACAGTTTGA
>Ga0302286_10000383_pt1 | contig 36378 bp, 17 predicted proteins | sample III_Fen_E2_3_FD_198765 | JGI IMG/M metagenome (GOLD analysis project Ga0302286, IMG submission 198765) | Peat permafrost microbial communities from Stordalen Mire near Abisko, Sweden - III_Fen_E2_3 | ecosystem: Environmental > Terrestrial > Soil > Wetlands > Permafrost | place: Sweden: Abisko...
CAGTTGCAGATTTGAACAAATTGGCATCTTTAGTTAATGGTGGTCAAGATACAACAGGCGTAACGTTTATCTTAGATAATAATATAGATATGTCATCAGTGTCTAATTTTGCTGGAATTGGTACATCTAATGCTTTTAAAGGTACATTTGATGGAAATGGTCATACCATATCTAATTTAACTATGAATTCAACGGCAGATGGAGTCGGTTTCTTTGGTAATACGTCAAATGGTTCAATACAAGATTTGGCGATTACAAATGCGAATGTATATGGCAGTCAACTTCATGTAGGTATTCTTGCAGGAAGTTCGATTGGAACAGTATTTAACAATGTTTATACAACAGGTACAGCTAAAGGTTATGATTCTTTTGTTGGTGGTTTAGTTGGTCAATTATATGGTACAAATGCGAGTGTAACAAATTCTTATTCTACTGCCACTACTTCAAGTACAATTGGTGATGCAGTTGGTGGTTTAGTTGGTGGAAGTAAATATGCAACTATTTCAAAATCATATGCAACAGGTAATGTTACAGGTGATTCATATGTTGGTGGTTTAGTTGGTTATAACCGAGATAACAATACGATTACAAATACATATGCTACAGGAAATGTAACAGGTAATGATTCTGTTGGTGGACTTGTTGGATACAATGTGAGTGGTTCAACAATTTCTAATTCGTACTCAATAGGAACTGTGTCAGGTTCTTCAAGTACAGGTGCTTTTGTTGGCTATAATGATGGAACAATAACAAATGGTGTCTATAAAGAAGCTACAAATACCGCTTTGGGTGTTGGTGGTGGTTCCTCAAGTGGAGTTACAAGTTTAACAATATCTCAAATGAAGAATTCATCTACAATGCAAGGGTATGGATTTACTGTAGCAAATGGTTGGAATTATCATTCAAGTTCATTACCTGAATTGGGTAACGAATCAATGACCAATACAGCAGGTTCAACCGTTTATGTAAGTGGTATTAATAATTTTGTAACAGGTGATACTTATCATATTAGTACTGTAGCAGATTTGAACAAATTAGCATCTTTAGTTAATGGTGGTCAAGATACAACAGGCGTAACATTTATCTTAGATAATGATATAGATATGTCATCAGTATCAAATTTCGCTGGAATTGGTAATGTTACAACTGCTTTTAACGGAACATTTGATGGAAATGGTCATACTGTATCTAACTTAAAAATGAATTTGTCAGCAAATGATGTAGGTTTCTTTGGAAGTACATCAAGCGCAACAATCCAAGACTTAGCTATAACAGGTGCCAATGTCATTGGTGGTAGTTCTACAGGTATATTGGTAGGTTCATCACAAGGTGGTTCAATAAGTAATGTATATACAACAGGAACTGTGTCGGGTTCATCAAATGTTGGTGGTTTGGTTGGTTCTACTCCTAATCTTAATATAACAAATTCATATTCAACAGCAACTGTAGGTGGAACAAGTTATGTTGGTGGACTCGTTGGAAATTATATGGATGGTACAATAACAAAATCATATGCAACGGGTACTGTTACAGCTTCTGGAAATAATGTTGGTGGTCTGTTAGGGTATGCTGAGGGAACAGTAAATAATTCATATGCTACAGGAAATGTTTCAGGGTCCTCTTATGTAGGTGGTTTAATAGGAGAAAACGAAGGATCTGTATCAACAGCATATTCTTTAGGTACAGTTTCAGGCACAAGTTATGTTGGTGGCCTGTTAGGGGCGACACTTGATCCAGTAACAAATTGTGTATACAATGCAGCAAGTTATACCAGAGGAGTTGGAAGTGGATCAACAAGTGGAGTAACAAGATTATCTATTACTCAAATGGCAAATTCTTCAACAATGCAAGGTATCGGATTCTCAACCGCAAATGGTTGGAAATATTCGACAGGTAAATTACCAACGTTAGGAAATGAAACAGTTACACAGAGTGCTGGTTCAACAGTCTATGTCAGTAATATAAACAACTTGGTCAATGGTGATGCTTATCATATTAAAACAGCTGCTGATTTAGTCCAATTGGCATCTTTAGTCAATTCAGGTGAGGACACAACAGGTGTAACCCTTGTATTAGACAATGATATAGATATGTCCTCTGTATCAAACTTTGCAGGGATTGGTAATAGTACAACCGCATTTAAAGGTTCATTCTATGGGAATGGCCATACAATATCTAATCTAAAAGAATCATCTACTGTTAACGGGGTAGGGTTCTTTGGATATACAAATGGTGCAACCATTCAAGATCTAAAAATAAGCAACGCAACTGTTTCAACGACAGGTGGTTCTGCAGGTATTTTAGCTGGATCAGCTATCAATACAACAATTACTAATTCTTCTACTTCTGGTTCAGTGTCTATTGCCAATGGAGATGCAGGTGGTTTAGTTGGTTCTGCCAGCTCTGGAACAATAACAAATTCATATTCAACCGCTTCTGTTTCTGGTAATACTATGGTAGGTGGCTTAGTAGGGGTTTCTTCTGCAACAATATCAAAAAGTTTCGCCTCTGGAACAGTTACCGGAACTGGCAGCAATTCTTCTCGTTTAGGTGGTTTTGTCGGTCAGTTAATGGGTGGGTCAATCACTGATTCATACGCTTCAGGTAACGTTACTGGATATTCTCAAGTCGGTGGCTTAATTGGTTGGTCAAATGATGGAGCTGTAACAAGAGCATATGCAAGTGGCAAAGCAACAGGAACAAGCCAAGTCGGAGGAATTGCAGGCAATGACCAAAGTCGTGTTACGTTTACAAATGTAATATATAATACTGATTTAAATGCAGTATCAGTAGGAACAGGAGCAAGACCAGGGATTACAGGATTGACTCTTGGTAATATGCAAGTAGAGTCAACAATGGAAAGCTATGGTTTTACTGCTGCAAATGGATGGAAATATGCGACTAACAAAACTCCACAATTACAATCAGTGGTTTCAACATATTCAGTAAATTCAGATACAAGCTCAAATCTTGGAGAGTTGGGTGCAAATACAAATTCAGAATTAACAATGACCGTAGGGTCATCAAGTAAAACATTCACAGCAGAAAATAGCGTTAATGATGTATTAACTTGGGTAAAATCTCAATCTGACGTGACTGATGCAACATTCAATAATTCAAAACTTGTAGTAACTTCTAAAACTAACCCTAATTTGTCAGTTACTGGAGGACTAGCAGATATATTATTTAATACCGGGTCTCCAGCAGTAACAGTTCTTACTACAACTACAAATAATGCATCTCCTGAGGAAAAATATATTCCGCCTGATGTTAAACTTACTACAGATACAACTATCGCACGTTTATTACATCAAGATCTTACTCCTGGTGATGCTCAGCTAATTATTGGCGGAGATGTTCAAGCTGTTCTTACATTCAAAGCTACTGATACAGTACAAAATGTAATAACTTCACTTGCTGGGTATGGTATTACTGCTACGGTTGATTCAAATGGCAAGTTCACAGCTACAGGAAATGTTGATTTTAGTTTGGCTGGTGCTATAGGAAATACTCTTATGGAAGCAACCGGAACTACAACTACAACGATTACAGGTTACAAATCTGATGTAGAACAAGGGACTAAAACAAATAATGCTACAGGTTCTACATTATTATCTGACTTAGGTATTTCATCTGGAAATGTATATATTAAAAATGCTCAAAATGAAAATGTCGGAACAATTGCAATAGATAACAAGTTATCTGTTAATCAACTTTCAGATTTGCTATCAAATTATGGATTTGCAGCTTCAATTTCTAATGGTAAATATACTGTTACATCAGATAACGGTACATCTTTAGCTGATTCAACGTCTAATGCTATCTCAAAATTGGGGTTGAGTACTTGGTCGAATTCAAGTTCATCATTGACTGCATCAACAACATTATCTGAAATGGGATTTACAGATGGAACAACTCTCGGAATAATAAAAGATGGTTCAACTATTGGTCCTATTTCATTCTCAAAAACGGATACACTTCAAGATATTATTGATACATTGAAAGTATATGGAATTGATGCGTCTGTTGATTCAAATGGAGCATTTAAAGCTACTTCAACTGGTTCGTTTGTATTCACAGGGGACTTAGGAAGTTATTTGACTACTAAAGGTTCAACAGGAACTGGATATATTACAACGGTGAATGGATATACAAGTTCTCAAGCTTTAACAGACAAAACAGACGTTACAAAGCTTACTGAAGATACAACCGTAGGAGATCTTCTAAAAACAGGAGCAGGTGGACTTCTAAGAATAATCAAAAATAATTCCAATGTTATTGAAGTTAAATATGGCGCTGATGAAAAAGTATCTAATATTATTTCTGACCTAGCATCAGTTGGTATAACAGCTAGCGTTGATAGTAATGGAGTGTTTACAGCTTCAAGTACTGATGAGTTCTCACTATCAGGCGATGTTGGAAAAGCGTTATTAGGGTCTGCTGCTACTGTTACAGACAAAGACGATGGCTATGATTCTAAAGATTTGAGCTACAAAAAAACATCTACTGCAACAGGTTCTACAGTTCTATCTGATATTGGAGTAAATTCAGGTAAAATATATGTCCTTGACAGTAATGGGAAAATAGTTACTTCTGTTGGGATAGATAGTTCCACTACGGTTGATCAGACAATAGGTCTTTTAAAACCATATGGACTTGATATGTCTGTTGATTCTAATGGTAAAGTTACGGTTTCGTCAGAGGATGGCTATACTTTGTCTGATGGTACATCTAATTTAGTATCAAAATTAAAACTTTCAGCTTGGAATAAAACATCTGAGAAGTTATCTGATTCAACTACAGTATCTCAAATGGGATTTAAAGATGGTGCAGATTTGAATTTAATTCTTGATGGTGGAAGTACACAAGTTTTATCTTTTAATGCCGATGATACTCTTCAAGATGTAATAAATGGTTTATCAGCATATGGAATAACCGGCAGCGTTGATAGCAATGGCGCATTTACAGCTACAAGTAGTACTCACTCTTTTGTTATGAGCAGTGATCTAGGGTCTTACTTATCTAAAGGTACTACAGGGTATGTTACTGAAGATACAGGATATAAAACTTCTTCAACATTGAATGCAACTGATCCGAAAGTTACGGAAACTTCAAAAACGCTTACAGATAATACAAACATGAGTCTTAATTCTACAATGGCAGATTTAGGGTTTGCGGGTGGCGCCGGGCTAAAGGTTACTCTTGATGGCAAGACTCCTTATACTTTATCCTTCTTAGCTACTGATAAAGTTAGCGATGTTGTTTATGCCTTATCCGCATATGGAATAAATGCAAGCGTTGATAGCACAGGTAAATTCTCTGCAGAAAGTACAGATCATACATTTACTTTAAGTGGATCTTTGGGTTCATATCTAACTTCTGGCTCTGCCGGTTATGATACTGAAGATACAGGATATACAAGTAGTGCTAAATCTTATACTACAGAAGAAAAAATTACAAGTAGTACTAAGCTATCTGATTTGGGCGTAGCTGCAGGTTCTCTTAATATTGTTCAGGATGGTAAAGTATCAAAGAATACTATTCAAATTACAAAAGATACAACTGTTGGACAATTATTTAGTGGAATAAGTTCTTATGGTTTGGATGGGTCTATTAAAACTGATGGTTCTGGAAATACCTATATCGAAATATCTGCAAATTCAAATACAAAGTTGGTTGATGGAACTTCTGATTTAATTGATAAATTAGCTCTTAAAAATGTTGAACAAGGTGATTATTCCGGCAATGTAGAATATTGGGAAAATAACCCTACTAACGGTGGATTAATTACTGAAGATATGCTTGTATCAAGTTTTGATAAAAATGGCAAAAAAGCTGCAGGTTCGTTCTTGTTTACTACAGGTTCAGGCGATGATTCAACCCAACATATTGTAAATATAACATCTGATGATACCGTTGGTTCTTTGCTTAAAAAATTCCAAAATGAAGGCGTAACCGCAGCATTAAATGACGGTGTTATACATCTTACAAATGGTGTTGATGGTATTAGTTTTAATGGTGGAACATCAGGATTAACAGACACAATCGGTTTGTTAATGGACGATAGCGAAACTTATGCAACAAGTACTTCTTCATTGACATATAAAGGTTCAGAAACTACTTCAATTGCCAATTTCGCAGATGCATCAACCACATTAGGTACTATGAATATTACTGATGGTAATATGAGTGTATATGTTAATGGGGTAAAATGTACTGTAGCAGTTAATTCGTCAGATACTTTTGGCGGTTTGTTCTCAAAAATAAAATCTGCTGTATTAACTAAAACAGGTCAAACAATTGAAGCGGGATTTTTAGATAAGAGTGGAAACATTGTTTCTAACCCTACAGTTGCTGACAACACAGGAATGGTTTCATTCAAGGTTGCTGATGGTACTAAATTGGTTGTTGGTGCTACAAATGATACAACAAATTTTGCAACAATTGCTAACTTTGAACAAGATTCAACAAACCAAGTCAGTGGTAAAAGATCTTTGTACAAGGTAAATGCAAACTCTCTTCTAACTCAAACAGGAATATTTAGAGAGGGTAATGTTACCGCAGGAACGTTTAAGCTTGGTGATGCAGAGTTTACTATTGATTCAAATACAACAATTTCAAGTTTGGTTAATCAAATTAATTCGTCAGATAAATCTTATGCAACAGCATATTGGGATACATTATCAGGAACAATGGTTCTACAATCAACTCTTACAGGTGCTTCTTTAATGAATATCGAAGCAGGAACAAGTAACTTTACAGATATGATGGGCTTTACTGAAAATAACAATGGAGTTGAAGGTTTAGTTACAGATTCTCAAACTCTTGGTAAAAATGCAGTTGTAAGAATTAATGGTACAAGTGTTTCTACGACATCGAACACAATAACAAGTGATGTTTCTAAAATCAAAGGTTTAACTATAAATCTAAAAGGATTATCAGCAGGTGAGACTACGACAATTGGTGTAACAGAAGATGACGATAGCATTTATCAGGCAGTATCTGATACAGTGGATTCGTATAATTCTCTTATGAAAGAACTTGATAAGCAAATGTCTTCTTCAACAGATGTCGCAAATGATTCTATAATTAAATTAATGAGAAATAATCTTAAATACTTGATGACGTCCTCCTTGACTGGAACTCATGTTTATAAAAATCTTGCGTCAGTTGGTATTTCTACTGGTTCAGCATCTAATGATCTTTCAGTTGATGTTACAGCTTTGAGCGTTGATAAAGATAAATTTATGAATGCTTTGAGCAATAACTCTGATTCTGTTAAAGATCTGTTGGTTGGAAGTACAACTAGTCCGGGGATATTATTACAAGCCTCAAATATTGTTGACAATGCTTTAAATGCATCAGGATATTTCTCAACTTATACCCAATCAATAAATGATAATATCACCAAATTATCTACAAAGATTTCGAGTGCGAATACAGAGTTGCTTGATTATAGGGCAAAACTTGAAAAACAATTCAAGAATATGGAATCGACTGTTACGAGTTTGCAAAGTGCTTATAGTAATTTCTTGAATAATGTATCATCTGCGTCATCATCATCATCTACTTCAGGTTTTGGCATAAATATGTCTTCGGCGTCTTCATCGGGTGTTGGAATAAATGTTTCGTCAACTTCTACCGGCGTTGGAATAAATACGTCTTCATCATCTTCATCTAATGGAATATCTCTTAATTAAGTGGTGATGAATAAAGAGTAAGTATTTCATATTATTATGAACAAAGTAATGTAATATAAGTTTATTTTTTTGGAATTGTTACGTCGCTAAAGTTCTTTGTAGAGGGGATATTTCTAGGTTTTAATTGTTTCAATAACTTAACATGATGTTGTAAAGAAGACCTACATGTTATATAATATATATAGCATGCAACTATCAGGATAATATTATCAATTGGAGCGTATCGTTGAGAACGTATAGCTTTGGCTACATTTGTGGCAGAAATGCTACAATTATATGTTTAGAAAAGGACTGCATAATTACCTCAAGAGCAAATTGTGCAGATATTTTAGTGTGTAAATCTTCTTCCTTCTTGAGAAAGGAGGGATGTTAGATGTCAGGAACAGTTACATTTAGTGGATTATCTTCAGGTATTGACACAAGTTCTTGGATAGATGCCCTTGTATCGGTTAAGCAGACTACGCTTACAAGTTTACAGGCTCAACAAGCACTTAAAAAGACATTATTGAGTACTGTTAATAGTATAAAATCATTCTTTACAAGTTTTCAAAATTCTTTGCAGAAGTTGACTGATGCTCAATTTGGCATATCATCTATGGACTTGTTTATGCAGAATTTAGCGACATCTTCGAATACGAATGTTGTTACTGCGACAGCAACTACAGATGCCGCAAGACAAAGTTATGATGTTTTGGTTGACCAGTTGGCTACGGCAACGAAGGCTACTAGTGGTTATGACAAAACAGTGACTAAGGATGTTGCTCTTGATACAACATTAGGAACTTTGGGTATGTCTGCTGGAACAATAACGGTTAATAATCAATCATTTAGTATTAGCAAGGATGATACGATTTCATCTCTTATCAAGAAATTTAGTAATGTTGGTGTTACCGCAAATCTTGATACAAACACAAGTAAATTTACTGTCAGTACAAATGTATCAGGGATAAATGATGGATCTACAGGATTAAAAACAGCTTTGAAACTATCGGATACTCCAATTTCAGGTGTAACATCCGGAACTTTAGTATATGCTTCTACTTCAACTGCCTTATCAAAACTTGGCTTAACTGGTGGTAATGTGACAATGAGCGCTGCGGGTGAGGCGGCTTCAAATTATACTATTACAAAAAATACAAGTAATTATACTATTAAAAAAGATGGTGGAACAGCAACAACAATAACAACTTTGGGCGATTTCTTAAATTATATGACAGGTACAGTAGGTGCAGATTCCGCAACTATTGATAGCAAGGGAAATATCAGTATTCAAGGGGCTGTTATAACTCCAGTTAATGGCGGGAGCAATTTATCAACCGCATTGAATTTGACGCAAGTAGTTGATAGAACCATTATGAAGAGCGGAACTCTTCAAAGTGGTGTAACTCATATTGCAGATTCAAGTACTACAATGGCTCAATTAGGAATAACAGGTACTACAACTTTGACAATAAATGGGGTTTCTCAAAATATTACTTCAGATAAAACATTAGGAAACATAGAAACTATATTGAATGGTGCGGGTGTTGGTATAACTATGTCTACTGATAATTCTGGTGTTATATCTATTAATACAAATGGTGCAACTCTTGGAGGTACAGTTCTTACTGCACTTGGTCTTAATCCTACAACAGAAGGAACAACTATCCAAAGCAGTGCTCATACAATAACCTATAATGCTAATAACAGCACGCTTTTATCAAGTCTTGGTGTTACAAACGCTATGACATATACTGCATACAAGTCAGATGGAACAGCCCTCACTGGATCTTTAAATAATAATGGAAGTTTAACTGTAGATGATTTTATTACAAAGTTAAAAAGTAATGGTCTTGATGCTTCATTTGATTCAAGTACAGGTAAAATCAGTATAAATGATGGTTATATATCAGGAACCGCTGCCACTCAGTTAGGAATGACGACTTCTTCATCAATGGTTACAGAAAAAGCTACAGGGGCAACAACCCTTGCTAAATTAGGTGCATCTACTGATACCAATTCATTAATTATTAATGGAACATCAACTAATTATGCTAAAGCTACAAATTTAACAACAATAATGAATGCAATCACGTCTGCTGGTGGTACAGCGACACTTGATAGTGATGGAACGTTCAAAGTCACTGGTGTTACTCTTGGTGGAACTATTTCTACATTACTTGGTCTTAGTGCAACAAATCAAGGTACTTCAATTAAAAGTGGAGCTTTGACTGTTGTAACAAATACAAGTTCTACAAGTACGGCTGGTCTAAATCAAACGATTTCAACTAATATAACATCATCTACTCAACTTGGATATATAAATAGTGCCCTGACAGATTATTCTTTATCAATCAATGGAACCAGTAATACATATAATGCGGCTACCTCTTTATCGACTATTGCTACTGCAATAGCCGCAAAAGGTGGTACAATGACCATTAATGATGACAGTACAATAACTGTAACAGGTGTTAATTTGTCTGGTGGCTTGGTAAACAAATTAGAATTGGACGCTACAAGTCAAGGTACAAAAGTATCAAGCAATTCAGCTATATCAGTTGGGGGATTGCATGAAATAGCTGATGAAAATACGACTTTCTCTCAGTTGGGTATATCTGGCACTATAGTTATCGGTGGATCTAACTATAATTATAGTGGATCGGATACATTATCAAAAATGTTCTATGATATCACACATATAGGTGGTACAGCATCAATTGATAGTAATGGAGTTATTACTGTAAAAGGCGTTACATTAGCAGGTGCAGGAGTTACAGCACTAGGATTGACTGCGACGAGCCAAGGTACATCTATTTCAAGTGGAGCGTTGACTTATGTGTCTTCTACTACTTCTACAGGTGGAACAAAGAATTCAACGGCAGTGAGTACTGCCAATACTAGTTCAACATTAAGTTCAGTTGTGGGGACTTCAGGAACTACTTATTCATTAAGCCTCGATAATGGTTCTGGATCAAGTACTTCACATACATATCTGGATACTTCCACAACATTGTCAACTATTTTTAGTGATATTACGGCTAAGGGTGGAACTGTATCAATTGATTCTGACGGAAAAATTGCTATATCTGGCGTTAACGCACAAGGCAATTTGTTGACTGCATTGGGATTAACAGCAACAGGTCAACAAGGATCAAATGCATCAGGTTCAACGGCTCTAACAGCTGGTACAACTTTGGCTTCTGCTGGAGTTTTAAGGGTAATTACAAATGAATCAAATGTGGTTGATTTGAATTATACCGCTGGGACTGCAATTTCTTCAGTTGTTAGTGATTTGAATGCTTTGGGTATTAATGCCTCTGTTTCATCTGGACATTTAATTGCATATAGTGCTGATAAAACTTTTACTTTATCTGGTTCTGTCGGGTCTTATATGATAGGGTCAACTGGATCTACTAATTTTGATACTGGTTATGCATCAAATGATAAGACTTCTACTGTGGTTACAACAGCGAATGCATCTTCTATTTTAGGTAATATTGGTGTAACTTCTGGAGAAATTCAAGTTAAGAATTCATTAGGAGTAGTCACAGGTTCCATTGGTGTTAGCGATACTATGACAGTAGCGCAACTACAATCAAGTCTTTCAAATTATGGATTTACAATGTCTGTTGCAAGCGGAAAATTTACTGTTTCTTCATCAGCTGGAAATACTTTGGTTGATGGAACATCTAATCTGAATTCTGTTTTAGGCACAACTTCTTGGACAAATACTAATTCTTCAGTTGTAGCGACAACAAAAATGTCTCAATTAGGATATACAAATGGAACTACAATGTCGGTACTTCTCGATGGCTCAGTATTAGATCAATTGAGTTTTGGTGCGAATGACAGTGTTCAGGATGTTATGAATACTCTTTCAACATTTGGTATTAATTCATCCATTTCGTCAGGAGTATTTTCTGCATCAAGTAATAGTCATACTTTCACGTTAACTGGAGATCTAGCAAAAACATTAACAAGTGGTACATCTGGTTATGTTAATACTCCTAAGGGTTACACATCCTCTGCGAGAACATATACTACTCCTACTACAAATCTTTCAACATCATCAACGATAGCGGATTTATTGGGAAGTGATGCAGGTGGTACGCTTAGACTTGCAATTAATGGTTCTCAAATTGTGTCACTTACTTATGGTGCGACTGATAAAGTATCTGATGTTATCGCCGATTTATCTGATTTAGGTATTACAGCTTCTGTTTCAGGTAGTGGAGTATTTTCTGCTTCTAGCACAAGTCAAACTTTTGTGTTATCAGGTGAGGTTGGTCAGGCTTTGAGAGGAGCTTCTGGTACAACAACAAATATTGATGAGGCATATAAATCTGATACTCTGCAAGAAGTACATACAAGTACAGCAACTAATTCTTCTGTTTTAAAAGATTTAGGGATAAAAGCTGGTCAAATTTATGTTATGGATTCAAATAGCAATGTTGTAAGTGCTATAGATATTTCTGATGATATGACGGTACAACAAGTTAAGTCTACGTTGTTATCTAATGGTTTCAGTATGGGGATTGATGGATCTGGGAAGGTAACTATTTCATCAACAAGCGGATATACTTTAACTGATGGCTCGTCAGATATGGTATCTAAAATGAATCTGACTAGTTGGACTAATACGACTGCCAAAGTTACAACGGCAACAACTCTTTCTCAATTAGGATTTAAAGACGGTACTAATTTAAATATTCTTATGGATGGATCAACATCAAATACTCTTTCTTTTGGTGCAACGGATACTGTTCAAGGTGTTATAAATTCACTTGGTGCTCTAGGTATTACTGCAAGTGTTGATTCTAATGGTGTTTTCTCAGCATCTAGTACTGGGCATACGTTTGTAATGTCTGGAGATTTAGCTGCAACCTTAACCAAAGGTACTACAGGTTATGTTAATACAGATAAGGGCTATACTGCTAACGTTACTTATCAAAGAAGTGATGTAACAGATACCTCTTCAAAACTTCAATATACAAAACCTTTGTCTATGACAACTACAGTGGGTGATATGGGATTCACTGATGGAGGCGTGATAAGGCTTATTCAAGATGGTGATACTCCTTATACTTTATCATTCTTAGCGACTGATACTCTTCAAGATGTTTCAGATACTCTTTCTGCTTATGGAATTACAACATCTGTGGATGCAAATGGTAAATTCACGGCAACTAGTAATTCTCATTCTTTCACAATGGGTAGTGCTCTAGGTACATATCTGACAAATGGAGGAACATATACAGATAAATCAACAGGATACACAAGTTCTCCAGAGAAGTATGTAAAAAATGAAAACATTACAACTTCAACGAAACTATCTGATTTGGGTGTTGCAAGTGGATACTTGAATATAATGAAAGATGGAGCAGTTGTAGCAAATAATATTCAAATAGATGATACCACAACTGTTGGTCAATTATTTAGCGCGATGAGTGTATATGGTTTGAATGGACAAGTCCTTACGGATACTAATGGTAAAACATATATGCAAATATATTCTGGTGATGGTTCATATTTAGCTGATGGAACTTCTGATGTTGTTTCAAAATTAGGCTTGAATAACATTAATATGGGAGATTATACAGGGAATATCAAATATTGGGATTCATCTGCTTCTTCTGGATTAATCACAAATGATATGCTTCTATCATCTTTTGACAAAAATGGGAAAACCTCGACTGGTTCTTTGTTGTTCACTACTGGTTCAGGAGATGGTGCAAAAAATCATATTGTAAATATTACATCTACTGATACAGTTGATACATTCTTAACAAAAATGAAGAATGAAGGAGTAAATGCTGTTCTCGATAATGGAGTAATAAAAATTTCAAATAGTGTTGATGGAGTAACATTTAATGGTGGTACATCTGGAGTAATGGATACTTTGGGTTTAACAACGGGTAATTTATATACATATGCATCAAGTTCTTCTGCTGTAACGTATCAAGGTGTAGATTCATCATCAGTTGCTAATTATGCAGATGGAAGTACTCTTTTGAGTACGGTTAATACCACTGATGGAACTTTGAGTTTGTATGTTGATGGTGTAAAATGTTCAGTCAATATAAGTGCTTCAGATAGCTTCAGTACTGCATTTGGTAAAATAGCTTCAAGTGTTGCTGCAAAAACAGGTTTAACTATTAAAGCTGGGTTCTTAGATACTGATGGGAATATTGTTACGAATCCTACATCTACCCAAAATACAGGTATAATTGCAATGCAAATTGCTGATGGACATACTCTTGTTGTTGGGGCTTCAAACGATACATCAAACTTCTCTACAATTGCTAATCTTAGTCAAGATTCCTCTACGGAAGTAAAAGGTACTCGTGCATTATATAAAGTAAATACGTCATCAAAGCTTACTTCTAGTGGATTATTTAAGGCAGGTAATGTTACTGCAGGGACATTTACAATTGGGGATGCATCATTCACTATTGATGCAAATACAACGTTGTCTAGTTTGATGACTCAAATTAATAAATCAGACAAATCATATGCTTCTGCATATTGGGATACATTATCAGGGACAATGGTTGTCCAATCAACTGTTACTGGAGCATCTTTAATTAATATTGAGCCAGGAACAAGTAATTTTACAGATATAATGGGCTTGACTAAAAATGATTCTGGAACAGAAACTCTTAATACTGAAGCTCAAACTTTAGGGAATAATGCTATTGTAGAAATTAATGGGACAAAGGTTATTTCTACATCAAATACAATTACAAGTGATATTTCAAAAGTTAAGGGTTTAACGCTGAATTTGAAAGGTCTATCTACTACCTCAACGCCTACTACAGTAACTGTTTCACAGGATACAGATTCTATTGTGAGTGCGGTTTCCGATGTCGTTGATTCATATAATGCTATGATGGATGAGCTTGATAAAGCTCTAGGGACTAGCAGTAGCAGCAGTACAACAACTGCTACTAGTACTACCAGTACTGGTTTAGAAACTGATACAATGTTAAAGATGTTAAAAAACTCATTAAAATCTATGATGACATCATCTATATCTGGGCTTACAACATACAAAAACCTTGCATCTGTCGGTATTTCAACAGGTGAAGCATCCGATAGTATTTCAACAGATGTAACATCCCTTGTTTTGGATAAGTCTAAATTCCTTACAGCATTAAAAGCTAATCCAGATGATGTTAAAAAGTTGTTGGCAGGTACTTCTACTTCTCAAGGTATATTGTTACAAGCATACAATAAAGTACAATCCACATTAAAATCGACAGGTTATATTTCCACGTTGACTACTTCAACTAACAAATCTATTAGTACATTAGATACCAAAATAAGTAATATGACAGATGCAATAACTAAATATCGTGAACAGTTAGAAAAGAAATTTAATTCTATGGATACTATAATTTCAAAAATGCAAAATTCATATTCAAGTTTACTTGGGTCAAGTTCAAGTAGCGGTTTATCTGCAACTTCAAGCTAGAAGAGTAGCTAAAATAATAAGTTGTATTTTGATGAAAATACTGAGCGTGCGGAAAAATTAGAAATTTTTCTCGCAGCTCCAAAGTCCAGTAAAAAGCAGGGGTAAATATAAGTTAGCCTTTTACCTAGGCTATTCTCGCTTTTTACATCCTATACGTAGGATTCGGAAAACTCTCAAAATTGTAGATTTTGGAGTTTTTCCGTATCCTCACTTGAGTAAATGATATTGTTTAGAGATTATATTTTCTAATATAATTTAAACTGGAAAGTTTTGTTGAGGTGCTGATATACAGGGTTTTGGTTATAATTAATTCATGTTTAAAGTGCGATATTAATAGAATTTATGCTTGACAAATTGCCTTGAGGGCATATTATAAATTAAGTACAAATACTTAATGGGGCGTCGCCAAGCGGTAAGGCACTGGTTTTTGGTACCGGCATTCGGAGGTTCGAATCCTTCCGCCCCAGAATATTAAAGACTCACGTAAGTGGGTCTTTTTTAGTGCGGAAGGATTCGAACCAAGGTTCTTATCCCCTCTCACAAATTGATACTTAATCAATTTGTTCGGCAGAGTGCCCCAGCCATTTAAAAAATCCGTAGAACAAAAGTTCACGGATTTTTTATTGCTCCAGGTGTATTTTCTAGAATATTATTATTTTGTTCTTGATATAATTTTTGCGTATTTTCTTGTCTTATATTTGGCATATAGTCACTTTTATTAATGTTCATTGAATAAAAGAAACCAAATAATGCCAAAAATATAACCAATGCAATGAAAACAACTCCAATGTTTTCTTTAGTAGTTCTTATGCGGCCTTTATACTTGCTTGTTTTCATTAAAAGCCAATAACCAACACCAAAACCAATAATTAAGAAGATAATTAAGGGCATAAATATAGTTATAGCAATCATAGTGTTTATTCTCCCTATTTAAAGTTACAAGGAATTATTTGATTTCTTCATTTGGATGTGAGTAAATGTTTGGCTATGGATAGTCCATGAACTTTGGTATAAGTCTTATTATGATTATATTTTAACTATAAAAAACAATCTAAGAATTGCCTATTGGTATAATGTTTTTTTGGTCAAAACAACTTATCCTGTTTAAAGGTTCAGTTTAAAAAAAATTTAGGAGATTTAAAATGGGAATACTTGACATAATAATAATTATACTTTTAATCGGTTGGATTGGCGGATTTTCTTTTCACGTGGCAGGTGGGCTCATCCATATATTAATTATCATTGCTATTGTTTTATTAATTATAAGATTACTTGGAATTGGTAGAAATAGATTATAAATCTTTAGATCTTTGAATCTGTTGTTTAAATATCTTTAAAGTGAGCATAATATGATCTTAAAGGGAACTGATAAATGTCTGAACTTGATTATCCGCTCTCACAGTAGTTACACAAAAGTCATTGCCTAATCTACAGATTTGTGAGATCCTGAAATAAATTCAGGATGACGTGAAGTTCGATTATTGTAGTATGCAACGCTTAGTAAATATTATGCAATAGTTTGAACTCTGCTTATTTGCTCCAGTCATATGAAATCTTGTTAAAGTTGCCAACTTTTGTCCTATAATAATTAATAAATTGGTGGTAAAAAATTATGCAAGAAGCGCTCGAGCTAATAAATATAGGAAAAGGTTATCTAAAAAAAGAAGATTATGACTCTGCCATCGTCAATTTCGATTTGGCAAAAAAATTGGACCCTAAAAATCCAGAAGTGTATCGTTGTCTTGCAGTTTCTTATTCTAAAAAAGAAAATTTGGATTTAGCAATCAAAAATTTAAAAAAAGTTCTTGAATTCAATGTGCAGGATGACAAAATTTTAGCTTGTTTAGGTGATTTGTATACAAAAAAGAAAAAGTTTAAAGAGGCTTTGACTTATTTGAACAAATCAATGGCAATTAATCCTAATAATGTTGTAACTCATTATTATATGGGGAATTACAGACTTAAAACTGCGGATTATGATTGTGCCATAGAGAGTTATAAAAAAGCTCGTTCCTTAGGCTCTAAGTCTGCAAAGTTATACTATGGACTAGGTCTTGCGTATAAATACAAAGGTGAATTTGGACTGTGTGAAAATTGTATGAAAATAGTACTTGAAAAGAATCCGAATGATGAAAAGGCTTGGAAAGTTTATAAAAAAGTTGCTAATGTATCAGGTGCTATGAAAAAATTTGATAGAGTCTATAAAGAAATATAGGGGTAGGGTAAAGAGGTACGTATGAAATTAACAATATTAACAGATAATAACCAAGCACCAAATTCTAAACTATTGTTTGAACATGGGCTATGTTTTTATATTGAGGAATCGGGCAAAAAGATTCTTTTTGATACTGGGTATTCTGATATATTTATAAAAAATTCAGAAACGCTGGGTGTTGATTTATTAGATTTAGATTATATTGTTTTATCTCACGGACATTATGACCATACTTGGGGTTTAGCTCTTTATTTATCTTTTTATATGAACGCTCTCAAAAAAAATATAGTAAAGAAAAAACCAGTAATCCTGACTCATCCTTCAACGTTTTTAGAAAAATATGAAGAAGGAGTTGGAGAAGTCGGGTCTATTTTGACGGAAGAAAAATTGAGAAAAAGTTTTGACGTTATTTTGACGGATGAACCTTATAATATAACTGATAATTTGGTGTTTTTAGGTGAAATTCCGAGTTTAAATGGGTTTGAAATAAAAGAGCCAATGGATAAGGTTTTAGTTAATGGAGAGTATTAAGACGATTATATTATAGAAGATTCGGCCCTTGTTTATAATTCTGATAAAGGGTTGTCAATTATTACAGGTTGTTCTCATTCAGGGATTTGTAATATCATCGAATACAGTCAAATTTTATTTAAAAAGAAAGAGATTGATACTATTGTCGGGGGCTTGCATTTGATTGATACGCCTAAAGATAAGATGGATAAAATTGTATAGTATTTGAAAAAACAAAATATCAAAACGATAAGTCCTTGCCATTGTACTGACGAAAAAGCAAAAAAAGAACTTGCGAAACACATAAATTCTCAACCTATTGGGGTTGGCTCAATTATAGAAATATAAAATGTTTTTTATTTTTGCTATATAATTTACCCCAGAGGTATTAATTATGAGTAAAAAAGCTATTATTCCAGAGGGTGCAGTTATTGTTGGTCCTTATTCTCCAGCAGTTGAAGCTGGTGAATTGATATTTGTTTCAGGTCAGGTTCCCGTTGACGGAGCGACTGGAAAAATTGTTGATGGAGATATTCAAGACCAAGTAAAACAATGTTTTGTGAATCTTAAAAAAGTTCTTGAGGCGGCTGGTGTAACTTTTGATAATATTGTTAAATCAACAGTTTATCTTACGGATATTGCTGATTTTAAGGCGGTTAATGAAGTATACGCTCAATATTTTAACTCTCCATATCCATCTAGAACTGCGATTGCAGTTGCAGCTTTACCATTAGGTGCAAATGTTGAGATAGAAGTAATTGTGAAAAAATAGGTTTAAACAATGATTACAAAAGAAGTTAATGACTGGATTAGAAAAGTAGAGCTTGGAGTGTATTCTGATGAAGATGTAATGATTGAGTTTTCAAACATTGCACGATATTTAACACGTGAAGAATTAATTTTTATAAAAAAGAAACTGAAGAATTTTATTCGCATACTCTAAAGACCATGTCAGTGATAGAATATAATAAAGCAATTTAAGAGTAGTTTAGGAAAGAATATGAAAAGTTATATATTAAAATCAATGTGGATTATGGTTATGGTGTTAATGGTATCAGTTCAGGCATATGCTGCAGAAGTAGCTAAAACCCCAGTTAGAATTATTTATATCAATGGATCAAATAACAATACAGAAAAAGATAGATTTGTTTTTTCTGATGGGATGAAAAAGATTCACAATTGTGTAAAAAAGGATTTTGAATCTAGTGATTATGTGAAAAAGAATATGCTTGATAATGGACAAGATTATATATTGGATAATCCCAGAATATTCTTTTGGGGATATAGTTCCAATAGTGCTTTGAATAATGTAAATGAAGATCTTGTTACTTTAGATATGATAAGTACAAAAATGGCTCAATCTGTTAGAAAAATGATTGCCCATGTGATGCATGATGCTATATGGGTTCAAAAAGAACGTAACATGCAAATTGTAGTAAATAATTTGCATAAAGAGGTTATGGCTGCTAATCAAAGGGGTGAAAAGGTAATTTTATTTGGACACAGTGCTGGAAGCTTTGTAACATATAGGTATATGTTCCATAAATTGCCTGCGATCTCAGCAGATAAAGTTTATTCTTATTTAGAAAGAAATAAAATAGCTAATGCAAGTTTTTTCAAAGCTCATCCTGTTAAAAATACTTGTTTAGATGCAGTAACTGAGTCTGGGCTTGGTGTAAGTACTTCAACAGGTGAATTTGTATTAAATCCTAATCCTGCAATGTTAAAGGAAGCGTATCTGAAATTGAACGATTATACAGCAACAGAGTGCGTTCCAGATAATGAGCTTATGGGCGTAGTTAATTTTGGTAGCCCTCTTGCATTATTTTATTCAGATATAGGAACAAATACAGAAAATTATGACATGAATTTATACAGATACATCAAAAATAATAATATGTTTTTTATAACGGATAATTTTGCGGATGATCCTATTGGGTTCCCTTTGAGCAGAAATTTGAGTGCTCAAGAAATGGAAAATTTGTATAATATTGGGTTTAATCCAAATGGAAAAGGATTTACGTATAGTAAATCAGATGTAAACAGTCCTGCTACATTTGTTGGGGCTCATTGTTCTTATTGGAAATGTCCAAATAAGTTTGCTAAATCAGTCGTAAAAGCTTATTCTGATGGATACAAAAACTTTTATCCGGCACTATAAAACTGCAAATTCCTGTTGTTGTAATAAGTGAGTTATTTTGTTAAATAACTTTTATTCAAATGCACGGAAGCCAAGGTGACTATTCAGCGTTTCTTTTAAGCCTTTTACCCATTCTTTACCATTAATAATAGGGGTGTCTACTTTTTCATATTCAATAAGAGCATTTCGGCTATTTTTCAGGTATTGTGGGTTTTTGCGGTACCACTCTTTTATAGGAGTATGACCTCTTTCAGAATTTACTTTAATTCTAATAGGCACAAAATTGAATAAACTATTTACGTTGAACCCGCTATTGAATTCTTCAATTCTATCGTCATATAGAATTAAATGCTCAATATTAACGTCGGAATTTTTTTTATTGTCAAAACGTTTCCCTGTATAAAAATCAGGAAGATTTAGATCCTTTGCAACTTTTCTCATGTGAGACATGATTGTTTGAGTTTTATTTGAGTAGTGACGTGATCTATCATTTTCTATATTTGATATAATTTTTTTGTGTACTATTTCATTTATATCAAGCGTTTTATCTTTGCTTATTTGAGCCAAAATTTCTGCGATATCAATGCTATTTAGTTCTGGATTAGCAATCAGTTGGTTGAGATATTTTTCGTTATAGTCATCTAAAATAGGGAGAATGTCATAGGAATGAATTTCATCATTTTCCTTAGCTTTGGCTAATCTGTCAAAATGTTTTTCATTTGTATCAGTCATATTTTTCAAAAGAAATGGTATTTCATCTTTTTCAACATTTCCGTTATCGCTTAATTTCTTGAATCGTTCTATATTTGAGTCATTAACTAATTCTAGGCATTCGCTTATATGTTTTTCTCTAAGCCCTTTGTTTCCAACTTCAAGAACTGTGCCAAGGTGTTTTTCATTTTCTTTATTTACAGAATTTAAAATATTGGTTGAAGCCCATCTTTTGTTTCGTATCTGCAATATTTTATCAACATATGGTTTCTTTTCTTCTGTGAGATTATTTAGTAAACATCTTATGTCAGAATAAGAAACATTTGTTTCCAACATCGGTGCAAGATATTTATCGTAGTTTTGCGATTTAGCAGCAGAATGCAGGAACAGACCTATTTCTTGAATAGAGATTTTTTTATCTCGGGCATTTAATAGCGTGTTCAAGTGTGTTATTGTGTCAGGGTTTTCTTTTAATTCTTTAAGAACGTTTTTAAATTTGGTATTATTTGAAAATCTTTTTCCATTCCCTCCTTCTATATTTAGCATTATTTCAGATATTTTATCAATATCTGTAAGTCTTTCTGGAATATATGGCGTATGTTTTGGAACAAACGGTTTGATATGAAGTTTGTTTAGTGAAATTTTTGCATCTACGATAAATGGGTTTGTTAATGTTTCAACTTGCGCAGGTGAAGAGTCTATTATAAAACTTTTTTTCATTAAACTTTTATAATTAGAACATATTTCTTTTAAATTGATTGGTTTAATACATACCATATTAAAATCCTGACACACTACTTTAGTTAGACCTCTTGTTCAGAAGTCTCATATTATTAATAAGAAAAAATTTGATTTATAATTGCGTGGATATAGGGTTAAATAATTTTTTTTTAACATTTGTTATAATTTCTAATTTTCACACAGCTTTTTATTAAGTCTTTCTGTAAGAGTTTTTAATATTATAGGCAATTTTTAAAGCCGAATTTGTTTTATATAAATATGTAGGTACTTTATTGGGAATTTACTGAATATTGGAAATTACTGGTGAAAAATTAAAATCAGGAATAAGTGTAATAAAAAATGCCGTTGAAAAAGACAGTAGTATTAGTATTCCAAACTTTAGAGATTCGGGTAAAGGATTAACGGAGCTTACTACTGAACATTTTTCTAGTGTTGTTGCTGGAATAAAAAAGGGGAAAGTATTCACTCCATTTGATTTCCATAAAATGTTTCAAGGGAAGTTTGTTACTCCTGGTGAGTTTTATATATTAGTTCAAACTCAAAATATTACACACATAGTAAATCCTCAATTAGGTCATGAACTATTACAAAACCCTAAAACAATGCAAACTATAGATAAACTTGCGAAAGCTTTAAGGCAGGCAGATGGAACTTATAGATTTTCACATCCTGTTGATAAGCCGGGAGCTACTTTTGTAGGGACATCTGAAATAAATTTGCCAAAATTGGAATTCCATAATGGTGTTTCAGAGCTGGCAGTACATAAAAAATTAGGAACTGGTGTATTTGGGAATGCGTATGAAGTTTCAATTGGGGATAAAAAATATGCGCTTAAAGTTTTTACTGACCCCAATAGGGTTGATGTAAATGGTGCTATTGGTGAAATATCTTATCAACTTAGTATGACCAACAAAGGCATTTCTAATAAGACTGAATTATATGCTGCAAATGCTAAAAATGGTTGGATGCTTACAGAATTAAGTAATAAAGAACACTATGATTTATCTCAAAGAGGGAAAAGGACTATTTCGGAGTATCTTGGGGATGTTGGATTAAATTGTGATGATTTATGTGGCCCAAATACTGAAAAGGGTTTAGTTGTTGATATTGGTGGGATATATGGTGAAATCGGCAAAACGAAAGTTTTATCAGAGTTCCAAGATAAATATAAAAATCCTTATACTTCTATGACCGCAGGAAGAGATGCTTTAACAGAAAAACAATTTATGGAGTGTTTTCATCATCCTGAATCTAGGGCTCAGGTTGCAAGAGCAACAAGAAACATGGCTGATTCAGAATTAAGATATAAACTTTTGGATAAAGCTCTAAATTATAAGGAATCTGCAGCAACTGCGATTTTTGAAACTCCAGAGGCGCATTCTGATATGAGGTTCCATTTATATAAGAAAGCATTAACTATACCTGAATCACGTATTGAGGCGGCAAAGATTATTGATAGTATTAATGAAAAAAATAGATATCAAGCGTTTTTAGAAGCTTGGAGATTCCCAGAATGTAGGCCAATGTTGGGGAAAAGTGTTCATACCTTCACTCAACCAAAACAACAAGACCAAATATTTAATTTAATTATAAATAGTAATGATCCTGGAGCAAAATTATCATGTTTATCAATTAAGCAAGGTAATGGAGATGGATTAACCGGTGCTGAACAAGTATTAAAAGATGTAAGTTTAAGACAATATTTTGAAGGGCACGGTTTACATTTAAAGGGTAATGGTTAAATTACTAACAATGAGTTATTATAAAAGTGATAAAATAATAGCAAAAATAAGTTTTTTGTGTGTTAGAAATTGTGTAAGTGTAATGTTCTGTTATACGTTAAGGAGACAAAAATGTTGGTTTCATTAGCTCCATTTGGTGTTGATAAAAATAGTCCTTTCAGAAGATTATAAAATAGTTATTGCAGAAAAATATCTTGTGAAAGATGATATTAAATATCCTGGTCTAATCCGTGATAATTTTGTTGATACAGGAAAAACTTATGACCAGTTATTTAGAAAAAATCTAGAAGCTTTTGATTATTACGTCCAAGTGACAGATAAAACAAAAGAACAAAGGATTTTATAATCCTGAGAGTTTTCTAGTGTCCTCGCTAGCAAATTATTTTTTTATATGGTTTGTAATAATGGTTAAAATATTTATAAGAAAAATTTATGATAATTACAGACTCCCCTATTAATAATATGTATACTTCTCAGCGGTTATTAAATGACCCCTCAAATCAGGTTAGGTTTAATCCAACTTTTACTGGGTTAAGATTCAAGACCAAACAAGTTGAGAATGGTTTGTCTCTTGAATCACAAGTTTTACTTGAAACATTCAAAAATAAATATGATTTTAAACATAAAAAGCCTGTTTCTTTGGCTATAAAAAGAGCAATAGATTACGCAGGGGCGGCAATTGGTATTGTAGTTGCTTCTCCGATTATGTTGCTCTCTGCAATAGCCATCAAATTAGATTCGAAGGGATCTGTATTATTTAAACAAAAAAGAATGGGTAAAGACGGTAAAATATTTACTATATATAAATTTAGGACAATGAAAACAGATACTCCACAAAATTGTTATGCTGTTCATGGTAAAGATGATTCTAATGTTACTCGTGTGGGAAAGATTTTAAGAAAATATAGCATAGATGAATTCCCTCAGTTTATAAATATTTTAAAAGGTGATATGTCAATAGTTGGACCTAGACCTATGCATGATAACGAGAAAATGATTCGTTTGGATAAAAATAGTGTTAGACGTTATGCAGTTTTGCCTGGAGGTAAACTCAATTATAGTTTATTAAAAGACAAAAATTTATTGACAAAGATAAAAGAAGAAAAGAATTATCTTGAAAATTGGAGCCTAATTGGTGATTTAAAAACTATGGCTAAGATAGCAAAAGATGTTGTAACTGGAAGAAACTATTAAAATTCTTGATTCTTCGGGGCGCTCTTTATTTATAGTAACTCGTTGAATTGTTCAGTTTGATTATTCCTTATAAAATCTATATTCACAATGATAAGTTTTAGAATTTTACAAGGAGTTTTTGATGATTGATCTTAAATGTTATATTAATGGCACGTTCGTGGCATTGTATGAGGCGTCTACTTTTAACGTTATAAATCCAGCGACGGAAGAGGTTATTGCGAATCTTCCTCTTGGGTCTGAAAAAGAAGTTGATATGGCTGTAGAAGCCGCAAGAAGAGCTTTTAAAACATTTCAGTTTTCGCCTAAAGAAGAGAGGATAAATTTGTTAGAAAAATTTATTGATGCTTATGGTAAAAGGGTAGATGACATAGCGGTTGCAGTGACAACTGAGATGGGTTGTCCTGATTGGCTTTCTAAAGAGGCACAAGCTTTAGCTCCACTTGAACAAACCAAAATTCTTCTTGAGGTTCTGAAAAGTAATAGCTTTGAAAAAGATTATAAAATAAGTAAAGTGAAAAGGGTTCCTATAGGTGTTTGTGGTCTTATTACTCCATGGAACTGGCCTATTGCTGTTACAATTCCTAAAATTATCCCTGCAATAGCTGTAGGGTGTACTGTTGTTTGGAAACCTTCTGTGTATGCACCACTATGTGCTCAGGTTTTAGCAGAAATTATGGACGAAATTAATTTACCCAAAGGCGTATTTAATATGATATATGGTAGAGGGGGAATTGTGGGAAAAGCCATCTCATCCCATCCTGATATAGATTGCGTGACATTTACAGGTTCAACAAGAGCAGGTATTGATATAGCAGAACGCGCTGCAAAAACTCTTAAAAGAGTGGCTCAGGAACTTGGTGGGAAAAGCCCCAATATAATTTTACCGTCTGCTGATATTGTAGAAAAAACAAAGTTGGCAATTAAAGGACTCATGATAAATAGTGGTCAAACATGTTCTGCTCCTTCAAGACTAATTGTCCAAAATTCAAAAATGGAAGAGGTAAAAAACACCATATTAGAAATGGAAAAAGAAATTACGGTAGGATCTCCTAAAGGTGATGTTTTTATTGGACCTGTTGTGAATAAAACCCAATATGAAAGAGTGCAAGGTTTTATTCAATCAGGGATAGAAGAAGGTGCGACTTTATTAATTGGTGGACCCGGTAAACCTGATGGGCTTGAAGTCGGTTATTATGTTAAACCAACTATATTTATAAACACAACTCCAGATATGAAAATAGTAAAAGAAGAAATTTTTGGACCTGTTCTTGTGGTTCAAGGTTATGACACAGTTGAAGAGGCAATAGAGCTGGCATGTGACACAAAATATGGGCTTGCTGCTTATATTCAAGGTAAAGATTTAGAAGAAATAAAATCTGTTGCTGATAGAATCCCTGCTGGGCAAGTTTGTTTTAATGATGCAAATTTTGAATTATTTGATCCATATGCTCCATTTGGTGGGTTTAAACAATCGGGTAACGGGCGTGAATGTGGAGAATTAGGGTTTGATGAATTTTTAGAATATAAAGCTTTAATAGGATATTTTGCTCAATAATTTCTAAAAAATTATAACGAGTGTGTGAGGAAATTAGGAATTTTTTCGCATGTTCATACAATGGAATATTGTAAATTTTTGTGAATTCCCAGCAGTAACGGCGCAAAATTTATTTTTACGCGTTTATGATTATATGGTGATAAAAATTTAAATTTTCAATTTATATGAAGGAGTTATAAAGAATGAGTATTCAATTATTTAATCCAAATAGTAATAGACCTGCATTTAAAGCAAGAGTGAAATTAATGGACGCTGATAAAACCGTTGAGGGCATACTTGCAAGCGCCATTGCATCTACAGGTTCTACAGGTTCTACAGGTTCTACAGTTATAGGTGCTGCTAGTGGTATAGCTTCAACAACTTCAGCAGCTTCAACTGCATCTAATCTTTTAGGTAGTGGCGCTGGGATTATAGGTTCAGCCTTTTCGGCAAAAGCTATAGGGTTAAATTCTTCAGGAATTGTCCCAGTTGTTATCAATGCGGCTGCACCATATGCAACCCCTGCAACAATAGCATCTGCAAATGCTCACCCAGCTATTATGGGCAGTCTCTTCAGTGGTGTAGGTGCTTTATTTCATAAATTAGGTGGTTTTGTTAAAGGATCAGCAAAAGTTAAGATGCCTAGTAAAGAAGCGGAGGTTTCTAAACAAGAGCAAATTAATGATATTTTTCAAGATTATAAATCAAAAAGAAATAGATACTAAACAGAAGTAAAATAAAAAATATGATTACCCCAATCCAAAATAAATATATATCAAATAATTATAACAATACTGTTTATGCTGAGCATAAACAGTATTGTCCTGCATTTAAATCAAATATCTTGTTAAAATCTGCTCAATCTTCAGAAAAAGGATCTCGGAATGTTGAATTTCTCGGACGTAAGATTGTAAATTTTATAACAGGTTTTATTGGTAGAAAAAAGATAACACAGATTTATAATGAATTATCTAATATTGAGAAAACCTCTCCCGAATATATGGGCAAAATGTCGAAAGCTGGAAGAATTTTTGCTAAAGAAAAAGAAGTTGAGATTAATCTTGAGAGTAATAGAATTAAGGATATTGTTAATTCTAATGAACCTCATATTTTCATTATGAATCATGATAATCAAACGCATGATCCTGAAATGATGACAATGTTTAATACTTTTCTTAGTGATGAATATATAAAATCAGGTAAGGCTTCAACTTGTCCTCGTCCAGTGGTAATATTGAATGAAGATATTTTATTATCTATGAATAAAAAAAGAAGAGAAATTTTTGAAAAAATGGGTGCGATAGGAATTGATGCAAGCTTATACTCTGCGGATGGAAAGAAAAACGCAAAAAAATTAATTCCTGTTTTGAGAGATTTTGTTATGGGTAAAGCTAATATTTATATTTTTCCCGAAGGAAAAATGTCAGCCTATAAAAATTTGGACATAAAAGACAAATTTCAAACAGGCGTTGCAGATATGGTTCATTTATTAGTGAATAAAAGAGATGATGTGAGAGTTGTTCCATTGGCTTTTGATTACAATAAAAAATCTAAACCTTTATTAAGCAGTATATATATAGGTTCTCCTATTATATTTAAAAAAGAAGGAACCCATGTTTTATCAAGTAGTGGGAATGTCTCGTCATCGTTTACGTCTGATGATTATAAAAACTTTTTCAACAACCCTGATATTGACTATGAAACTATTACAGATAAAGGTATTCCTGTAGAGGGTAAAAACACTGTTGCTTATATTGGAGGAGTTTTATGCGAAAATCTTCGAATCTGCAAAGAAGAGGCAAAAGCTGTATTATCCAAAAAATCATTAGGCGATAAAGTTCTTGAGTGTTAGATATTTTTTTCGCATGCCTACAGATTATTCCATGTACAAATACGTTAAAAGTTAATAATAGAGAGAATTTTAGCTTGTTAATATTTTATTATAAATTTATTTATTTGACCTTCAATTTTCCCAAATACGGCATGGTTATTGAATCAAAGGTAAAAATTTGTTAACATTTAGTGTTTTTGTGACAATTAAAGATTATAAATTTTCTTATATTATATAAGACAACTGTCTTATGTATTTATAGTTATGGGAAATATTGAATGAAATTAACGAATGATTGTAAAGAACAAAAAGTAAGTTTTTTAGGGAAAAGAACAGATAGAAATTTAGTTAATGAACTTACTGATGATAATGGTGCATTATATAAACCAAAACAAAGAGTAATTAGCCAAGCAATAACAAGGTTGGGTCAAAATGGCTCAAGCGATAATATTAACTTTTTGTTTTCAGTAGCAGAAAATTTAAACTACGGTTTGAAAAAAGATTCAGAACTTTCAAGTTTCATTGATAAAAAATCCAACATAACAAATGTTATAAAAAAACAAAATAATGACTGGGAGGGGCAATTAAAAGAGGCATTAACATCTGCAATTTCAAAAAACAATACCCCTGAAGCTAAAGAATTTAAAGAAAAATATGATGCAATGTTTCCAAAAGAAACTGAAGCAAAAGCGTCAAATCATATTTCTAATGCTCAAATTCCAACAAAAATACTTAAACAAAGAGAATTAATAAGTTTAAGAAATGATATTTTAAAATCAGATGTTTTAGATACCGTTCCTGAAAGTTTTAATGAGGAACAAAAAAATGATTTTAGAATGGACAAAAAAAGTTTAAACAGAAATTTGGATTATTTCGTTGCTTCTTCGGAAGTTCCAATGGGCGAAAAAATCGAATGTTTAAAAATATTGAAACATATTACAACTCCTGAATATAAATTAAATCCTCAACTAAAAGATTATAAAGTCAAAGTCTTGAGTGAAATAGTTGATGACATTGTTGTTGAAAATCCTAATCAAAAAAGGTTAACAACAAAAGATATTTCGCAAAGAACTCATGGTATGTGTGCAGCTATCTCAATTTCTAGAAAAGCAATGCCTCACGAACACAAACTTGCATTTGTTTCTACAATTGCTGCTGAATTAGATGAAAATGATGATATTGAAGTTTATGATGTAACTTCTCCAAACTTGGCTGAAAAATCAAGAGTTAAAAAAGCTGACATTGATTTTAAACAATCAAACAGAGAAGGATACAGAATCACAGATGCAGCAGTAACAAATTGGATGCATATTGGTGATACCTATGGCGATGGTACGCGTCATTTTAAATGGTTCAAACCTTTTGATAAAGAAAATTATGGTATGTTCAGAGATACCCATCTTTCTAATGATTTGGAAGGAGCGAACAAACCTAAACAGTATACTCTTAGAGCTCTTACAAAACTTTGGGAAAAGGGTAGCGAAATAAAACAAATAAAAAAAGATTATGTTGTTGCTGTTTCTGAAAGAAAATCTGTTGATGAAAATCTTTTGGCTACTTCAAAAGTTACTCATGAAAATACTATAGATATTATTAAAGGTATTTCAGGGGTCTCTGATGACAAAGCAAGACAAGTTGCTAAAAATATTTTAAATGATGAATATTTGAATAAAACAAGAAAGCCATTTGTTAAACAATATACAGATGAAGAAAATCTTCAAAATGCAAAAGATATTCTTACAACTGAATTGGGAGTTGAAGATTCTCCTAAATTGAATGACGCCGCAAATAAATATATCGAAAATTATATGGCATTAGGAAATGCAAAAGCTGATAAATATAACAATGCTAAAAAATCAGATAAATATTCAACAGAGAATCTTCAAAAGATTTTTGATTATGCTGCATATACAAGAGTAAAAACTGAATTCCAACTAGAAGTTCCGGAAGAATTGGATAAAAAGGCTAAAGAATTTGGTGTTAATCCTACGGGAGACCCTAATGTAGACTTTAAAGAAGTTAAAGCAAAAGTTCTTGAAAAAATGGAAAATCGAGAGCTTATAATGAAAAGAAAAGATCTTGACGAGATTAAAGAAAATATTTATGACAAGGTTAATCTTGAAAGAAAATCAATGCAAAGAAATGATAGAGTTGCAGAAAAAGCTGCTCACAAGATGAAAATATGTACTCCTCGTCAAGAAGAAATGCTTAAAAACGTTGAAAAAACTTTCAGTCAAAGTAATAAACAAGTTGAGAAAGAATATCTTCAATATAGAGAAGAATTAGCTCCTGAACTTGAAAAAAATTATGCAGATTCAAAATATGGTGGCAACTTCTGGGCTTTAGAAGATGGTAAAAGTGGCTTGAATGGTGAGCAACAAATAAGAATAATAGAACAAATGTCAGGAAAAGAACATCACTCAGAGAAAAATGCTACAAGGGCTATGGATAAAATTGCAAACGCAAGTGGTGGTAGTATTTTATCATCAAGCGTTAGTGATACTGATGCAGCGTTCCACGCTCAATATGTTTATGATGTTCATTCAAAAGATTCTAGAAATCCTGAAACCGACGAACCAGAAGAACAAAGAGTTCTATATACTGATAATAGTTGGGGTTCAAGTGAAAAAAGAACATCCGTTAATCCTCAAATGGGAAGAACTTATTGGACTGATGCTGAAGGGAATCAAAGAACAGATTATGGAAGAAATCTTGGTGGTGAGTTCGGTGATAAAGGTGGATTTGGCTATAAAAAAGGATTTTTCTTAGATGATAATTATACAATAGGTGTCACTGAAGATGATATGTTGTCAGGTAACCTTACTTTGAAACAAAAAGCTGGTAAGAAAGAAAAAGAAATAAAAATGCCGATGTTCTCAGAAATTATTTTGAGAGGCAATGATGCAGAAAAAACAGATTTTGAAACATTTAAAGTTCAAGAACTTTTATTCTCTGTGCTTAACCAAAAATCAGTAAGAGATATAAACGCTCTTGCAAATACTATTAAAACTGGTAATAGCGAAGATATAGCTTATTTGTCAAAGGATTTGAAAAATGTAATTTTACCAAACATTCCTGAATATTTGAATAAATCTGATGAAGAATTAACTAAATCGCTTCATGAAGATGTCAATAAAGTTGTAGTTGAATATCCTACTAATATTTTTAAACCTGAAAAAGATGAAAATATTTCTAGACCTGATAAATTCGAAGACACTGTAGTAGAAAAATTGACTGCAACTCTAAAAGAAGCTAAAAAAAGCAGTCAAGATAGTACAGTAGTTCAATGTGTTGCTGCAAATCAATTTTCTAGAGTGATTGATGATGAAATTGACTCAAAAACAACTCCTATTTTTAAGCCAAAATATAATGAATTTGAATCTGTAAAAGATAAATATAAAATGGAATCTAAGGATACTTTTGATAAACTAAAAGATTCTAATCCTGAAAAAATAATTACAAAAGAAAAATTCGAATCAATGCCTGAAGACAGTAATATTAAAATGAAAGTTAAAAAAGGCGCGTGGTTTGAAAAAATGTATGATCTTGAATTAGGACTTCTTTCTGAAAACTCAAAATTAGTTGATGCAGTAGGTTTTGCAGATGTTGACTATGATAGTTCTCAAGATGAATCTGCTAAAAATAAAGAGAAAAAAGTTAAAGGTTTATCTTTAGACAATATCCGTAATATTGCAGATAAAGTTGTTACAGCAAAAAATAGCAAAGATTTAGAGTCTTTGAAGGGTGATTTTAGAAACTTAACAGAAGAACAAATCCTTCTTGGTATGGATAAATCTATGCTTGAAGGAATAAATAAAGTTCCAACTAATGTGGAAGAACTTAAAGCTGCTCCTAGTGGAAAGAAAGTAATAGGTTTTATTGATTCTAAATATGATCCACAAAATGATGATGAACTTATGGGTATTTATAAAAAACTTCTTGATACTCCAAAAGAAGATCAAGTTAAGTTGTTGAAATCAGCAACTGACGAAGAAGTTGGATATAAAGATCCTGATTGCTATAACTTTATTAAACGTGTTCGTGGGTCTGAACCATCAGCAGAAGACAGTCTTCAATCAGTAATTATATACGATATAATGGCAAAAGATTTCAGCTTGAAATCACCATTTAAAGAAGGAACATCAAAAGCAGATAAATTATTTATTTCGCTTTCAAATTCTATGGCTTATGCAGAACTTGGTGCTACGATTCAAGGTATGAAAAAGGGCGTACTTAAAGATATGCATATTTACCCTGCAATTCCAAATATCCAAGCATTCCATCAAGAAGAAATTGATGCTGATAATAAAGACATGTTGAATCAATTAACAGAAGTTGTTGATAAAGTTAGCGATTATAAAAAATCTGAACCTTCAGCAAAGGGAAGTGATGCTCTAGAAATAAAAGATGAAATCCAACAAGAAAAGAAAATTCTTCGTGATAAGGCAAAAATTGTTGCGAATGGTTGCATTCAACCAAAATGTGTAGATAAAGTTTTGTCTAACATGAATGTATATTTTGCTCTTAGAGGAGAAAATCCAGACTCAGAAAAAACTAAAAAAGCAGAAGATACTCTTTTGAAATCTATGTCTGATTACCATATTTCAAGAAAGCCTCAACAATTATTCACTTCTTTTGTAAAAGATTTAACAGAAGAAAATGATTATGGCAGTGTTGATACTAGAAACAATGTGGTTCAACTTAAATCAGTATTTCTTTCTAGAGTTTGTAATGCATCTGACAAGGCAAAACTTCAACTTGAATTGATGATGACTGCTCAACAAGGGAATATGAATGTTGTATCTAGAAATCTTAAGACAACGAGATTTGGTATTTCTCAAACCGGGAAAAAAGAAGCTTTAGCTTGGGATGACCCTAAAGGGGTAGGATTGCTTGTAACTCAATTAAAAGATGAAAAAAACAACAATGAAACTTTAAAACATTTCTTGTTAACTACAGGCATGGTTTCAGATGCGATTGATGGATTTATTAAAGGACCATCTCCATCTAAACATTTGGAGCGTGTATCAAAAATGAAAGAAATTTTAGATTCTCATATAGCTGAGCAAGCTGTTATTACTGAAAAACATAATGAATTTATATCATCAAAATTGACTCCAGAACAAAAATCAACTAAAAATATAGATGAAGTAAAAGAAATTACAAAAGATTATTTGAACTCAGTTTTGCCTGAAGGAAAATTGAAATCAGGTTCTGCGGCGGCTGAATATAAAGAAAATATCGAAGAACGTTTAGAATTCAATGATACAATGGGTATCAGAGACACAGCAGAAAACTTCTTAAATGGTATGAACAAAGAATTAATTGCCTCTCAAGAGCCAGCAAAAGAAGACACAATTGAAAAAATAATTACGCACCAAAATATTCTTGGAGAAAAAATTTCTACTCTTCAAGTCATTGCTTCTATGTTAAACCCTGGTGATTCTCAAAAAGTTGAAGCTGAAAATTATGTGAAAAATGCAACAGAAGTTGTTGACCAAATGGAAAAAATGAAAGATTCTTTCCAACAAGAAATTTTAGATAGAATTGAAAAAGAAGCTGAAGCTCAAAAAGCAGGCAATCAAAGAAGAAACAAAGCTATGGCTGCAATCAATAGTGTAGATGAAAGTAAAAAACCTAGTAAAATAGAACTAGATATTCAAAAACAAAAAGCTGAAGCTGATGCTATGTATGATGACTTTGTAGCGATTCAAAAGACTAATGAAAAGACAAATATACAAATAGCTACCTATCAAATCATATATTCAGATAATCCTGAAATTACGAAACATTTAGTTGATAATATGAATGATGAATCAGGAACTCCTCTATCTCGTTCTTATGCTGCACATTGCCTTATTCTCAAGAATGAATTTGAAGCCCTAAAGGATTATGCGGCACCAAGACTTATGTCTGATGACCCTTCAAAACTTGATGACACAACTATTAACTGTGTAGATGGTTTGGTAGTAGCATCAATTATTAAACCTGATGAAGAAAAGAAACCATATTTAGACTTAATTTCAAGAGCATTAAATATTGCTTGTGACAAAGATTATAAATCAGACAAAGCGTATACTTTGATGAGCCAATTAAGAAATTCTCTTGTAAATAAATCTCCTGAAATAAACGGGATGCTTTTAAAGAATGTTTTCAATAAAAAATTAGATGAAAATACAAGAGCAATTTCTATGGATATCTTAAGTAGATCGGGTTCTGGAGAATTTAAGCCTTTAATGGAAGATATTATTGTTAATACTAATAAGTATGCAATCAATCCAAGTGAAGCCTTTACATTTTTTGATGTATCTCTTTTAGGCTTAAAAAATATAAAAATGGCTACAGTAAATACAGAAACAAATATTAAAGATTATTTAAAGAATCTTGACCTTAAGAAAATTGTAGATTCAGGTTTTGCAGAAGATGCAGAAAATACTGATAAAAAATCTGATATTGAAGAAGCAAAAGCTGCAAAAGAAGCTGATTTTAAGCAAAGAATAGATTTTATTCTTAAAGAAAAAGAATCTGATGACAAAAAAGCTGAGGAGTCTGGATCTATTGTAAATAAAAAACCTATAGAAATGGGTGGTAAATTTAATCCTACATCTGATTTCTTGCAGTACGTAAATAAAAACAGCTGGGGTTTATAATTTAATATTTTAATAAAATAAAACCGTAATTGAATGAGTTCAATCACGGTTTTATTGTTCGATTATTTTTGTTATGATTAATGTATGGATAAATTAATCAGATGTGCTTGGGTTCCTGAGAATAACCCTGAATATCAAAAATACCATGATGAAGAGTGGGGAGTTGCTGTTCATAGTGATAGAAAACATTTTGAGATGATTATTCTTGAGGGTGCTCAGGCTGGTTTAAGCTGGGAAACTGTTTTAAAGAAGAGAGATGGTTATAGAAAATCTTTTTATAATTTTGATGTTGAAAAGTGTTCTAGATTGACTGATGAAGCACTTACTCAATTACTCCAAAATCCTGAGATTATAAGAAATAGATTAAAAGTTTTTTCTGTTAGAAAAAATGCGATTGCATTTTTAAAAATACAGGAAGAATTTGGCAGTTTTGATACATATATATGGGCTTATGTTGGTAACAAGACTTTAGTTAATAACTTTTCAGCCATATCTCAAATCCCTACTAAAACTGAAATTAGCGATAAAATATCTAAGGATTTAAAAAAGCGAGGAATGTCTTTTGTTGGCTCAACAATAATATATTCATATATGCAAGCTATAGGTCTTTTAAACGACCATACAACGGACTGTTTTAGATATTTTAATTGCTCAATATAAATTTTTTTATTTTTGTCATGTCCCTTTTTAATGATTGGTGATATAATTTACGGGTGATGAGAAGAGTTTGGATTTTATTAGGTTTAATATTTTGTATGACTACGTCTGGGGCATTTGCTCAGGGGTATAAAAAGATATCCCTTGATGATGCAATAAAGATGGGGGCATCTAATAACCTTGACATAAAAAATGCAAAGCTTGATGTGGAGATTGCTAAAAATAATATAAAAGCCGCAAATAGACTTCAAAATCCAAGTATAAACACTTTTTTCAATTTAGGGAACGCTGGACATGGAAATCCGCAAGAGATTGGTCTTAGTCAAACTATAGAAATATTGAAACGTGACCCAAGAAAGAAGTTAGCAAAATCAAATTTAGATTTAACAAATCAAAACGTTGAATTTACCAAATTTGATAGGCGTATGGACATTAGAGAATCATACGTGGATTTGGTTGCATCAAAAACTATTTTAATAGCATTGGAAGAGCAACATAAGCTTTTACAAGAGTTATTAAATATTGCACAAAAACGTTTTGATGCAGGGGCTTCTCCAGAGATGGAGGTTATTCAAGCAAAGATAGCAATGAACCAAATGGTAACTCAGATTAATACCGCTAAAGTGAATGTTAAAACTGCGAGGTTTGAGTTTAATAAGGCTTTGAATATAAAATTAGATTCTCCTGTATTATATGATGCTCAAGAAGAAGTTTTGCCACAAGATGTTTCATTTATAGAATTGTTTACTCCTTCTCCAAATAAAACACTTCCAGCATTTAGTGAAATATCGGAGTTAGCTCTGAATAATAGATATGATATTAAAATCGCAAAACAACAAATTGATGTTTCTCAAAAAAACCTAACATTAGTCCTAAGGCAACTTGTCCCTGATGTAGCTGTTCAAGGTGGGTATCTTTATCAAGGGTCACAAAGTTCTGGTACAGGACAGTTTTTAAATGGTGCTTATGTTGGTGCTTCACTCGTAAATATTCCTTTATTATATTCATATAGACCCGAGATTAAAAATGCGAAATTGCAAATTGAACAATCTCAATTAAACTATAATTCTGTTCACAATAAAGCAACACAAACATTGGACGAAGCATATGAAAGTTTTGCTACTGCACAAATGAATTTAAACTTTTATAATGATAATCTTCTAAAAGATTCAAGTGAAATGATCCGACTTTCAAAAAGGAGTTATCAGGTCGGTAAGGCTAATTTGACAACGCTTATCGTTATGCAACAATATTATAGATCAATTGTCGTAGGTTATACACAAGCACTTACAAATTA
>Ga0302286_10000384_pt1 | contig 36374 bp, 33 predicted proteins | sample III_Fen_E2_3_FD_198765 | JGI IMG/M metagenome (GOLD analysis project Ga0302286, IMG submission 198765) | Peat permafrost microbial communities from Stordalen Mire near Abisko, Sweden - III_Fen_E2_3 | ecosystem: Environmental > Terrestrial > Soil > Wetlands > Permafrost | place: Sweden: Abisko...
AATCAAACATTTCATTCAATGCCGGAGCCGGAGCTAAATTGTATGTAGGTTCGGCAACAGCTTTATACCTGGAAGCCGGCTATATCAATGGTATTAAAACAACAGTAAGCGGAGTTGATGATACTGAAAATTTCGGAAAAGCAACACTAGGAATTGAATTTGACTTTGGAAAAACAAAAGATTCGGACATGGATGGCGTTCCGGATAAAAAAGACAAATGTCCGAATACTCCTACAGGTGTCGCTGTGGATAAAAACGGATGTCCGCTTGACTCGGATGGAGATGGCGTTGCTGACTATATCGACGACTGCCCTACCGTAGCCGGATTAACTTCGCTGAAAGGATGTCCGGATAGAGACGGCGACGGTATTGCAGACAAAGACGACGATTGTCCGGATGTTGCCGGAGTGGCCAGTTTAAAAGGATGTCCTGACGCTGATGGAGACGGTGTTACTGATAAGAATGACAGATGTCCGGATACACCAAAAGGTGTTGCTGTTGATGCTGACGGTTGCCCGTTGGATCAGGACAAAGATGGAGTAATTGATGCCGAAGATGAATGTCCTACCATTGCCGGTCCAAAAGATAACAATGGCTGCCCGGTAAAAGAAGTAAAAGTTGAAGAAACGAAAGTCATAACGGCAGAACAGGTTATTATCCAGAAAATAAAAACCGATCCGGTTCATTTTCCGTCGAATCAAAGCTATTTGACTGATTATTCAAAAAACATCTTGAATAAGCTGATTAAAACGCTGAAATCAGATCCACTATATCATGTAAATGCCTTTGGGTATACCGATAGTCAGGGTTCCGACGATCTGAACATCAAACTATCACAAGCCAGGGTTAACTCTGTGGTCGAATATCTGGTTTCAAAAGGAATTTCAAAAGACCGGATTCTGGAACAGGAAGCTTTTGGAAAATCAAAACCAGTAGCAACCAACGACACTCCAGAAGGACGGTTACAAAACCGAAGGGTCGAATTCGAAATTTTCAAGATGAAGTAATTTGTCTTTCAAAATTTGATAGCTAACTTAAATTCAAAGTCCCTGTCTATTCTTAGTCAGGGACTTTTAGTTTACATACTAAATCTATTGCAGAAATCTTAATTTTTCACTTCCTAATCCTAGTCATCAGGCAAACCTGACAAAAATCAAATATCTTTGTCGCACAAATTTCAAAGCATAAAAAATGTCGATCGAACTGATTATCCGTGACCAGATTATTGTAGCCATTGAAAAATGCTACAACCAGCAAATAGAACCTACATTGGTTCAACTTCAGAATACCCGGAAAGAATTTGAAGGTGATATCACCTTAGTGGTTTTTCCTTTTGTCCGAATGTCGAAAAAATCACCGGAACAGACCGCTGCCGAAATTGGCGACTATCTTCAACAAAATGTTGCCGAAGTTGAGAAATACAACGTGGTAAAAGGATTCTTAAATCTGGTAATATCATCCGATTATTGGGTAAACGTATTGAATTCGGCAAGTGCTGATTCAAACCTTGGAATCGTAGCACCAACAGAATCATCGAAACTGGTCATGGTCGAATATTCGTCGCCAAACACCAACAAACCGCTCCATTTAGGGCATATCCGCAACAACCTGCTCGGGTTTTCGCTTTGCGAAATACTGAAAGCAAACGGTAACAAAGTGGTAAAAACCAACATTGTAAACGATCGCGGTATTCACATTTGCAAATCGATGTATGCCTGGAAAATGTGGGGCGAAGGCCAAACACCTGAAAGCACCGGCATTAAAGGCGACCATCTGGTTGGAAACTTCTACGTTAAATTCGATCAGGAATACAAAAAACAAATCGCCGAACTGATCGAGCAAGGCCAAACCAAAGACGAAGCCGAACAAAATGCCCCTGCCATGCTGGGAGCTCGTGAATTGTTGCTAAAATGGGAAGCAAAAGATCCGGAGACCATCGAACTTTGGAAAATGATGAACCAGTGGGTTTACACCGGATTCGATGTAACTTACAAAGAACTGGGCGTTGACTTCGACAAAATATACTACGAATCGGAAACCTATCTTTACGGGAAAGGTGAAGTTCTGCGAGGACTGGAAGAAGGTGTTTTCTACCAGAAAGAAGATTCCTCGGTTTGGGCCGATCTTACTCCAGAAGGACTTGATCAGAAAATTTTGCTTCGCAGCGATGGCACGTCTGTTTACATGACTCAGGATATTGGTACCGCCAAAGAACGCTTTCAGGATTATGCGATCGACAAAATGATATATGTGGTAGGGAACGAACAAAACTACCATTTTCAGGTGCTTTCGATCCTGCTCGACAAGCTGGGATTTGAATTTGGCAAAGGGCTACACCACTTCTCATACGGAATGGTTGAACTGCCCAACGGCAAGATGAAATCACGCGAAGGAACCGTAGTTGATGCCGACGACCTGATGGCCGGAATGATCGAAGTTTCGCGCAAAACATCTGAAGAACTGGGTAAACTGGAAGGTTACACTCCGGAACAGGCTGCCGAAACTTATAAAATGATTGCACTGGGAGCCTTGAAATATTTCATGCTAAAGGTTGACCCCAAGAAAAATATGCTTTTCAATCCGGAAGAATCAATTGATTTCAATGGCAACACCGGTCCATTTATTCAATACACCTACGCAAGAATTCGTTCGGTACTGCGCAAAGCTACCGACCGTGGAATTGAATTAAACCGTAATTTACAGGCCAGCACAACTCTTGCCGACAAGGAATTGCAATTGATTAAAGTTATTTCACAATTCCCGGTAGCCATAAAAGAAGCCGGAGACAACTATAGTCCTGCACTGATTGCCAACTACATCTACGAACTGGTAAAAGAATTTAATCAGTTCTATCATGAGTTCCCGATGTTAGCCGAAGAAGATGCAGAATTACGCAACCTTCGTTTAGTCATTGCCGAAATGGTTGGAAAAACCATCAAAACCGGAATGAAACTGTTGGGAATCGACGTTCCTGAACGGATGTAGAACGAAGGAAAAAGTAAAAAGTAGAAAGTAAAAAGTAATAAATAAAAACCCCGAAAATCAGCAATGGTTTTCGGGGTTTTGCGTTTAGGAAGATTAATATCGTTACCCCAACCTTTTCTGCCTGTATCTTTTCGGGCTAGTTCCGACCCATTTCGAAAAGGTAGACGAAAAGTGTTGCGACGAATAAAAACCACAATCAAGGGCAATACTGGTAAGACTTTGAGTCGTATTGGCCAGCAAATCACGAGCCTTTTTAATTCGGAGAAAAATCAAATAATTGGCTGGAGTATAACCCGCATATTCTTTCACCAGCTGAATCAAGGTGGTAATCCCAACATGATTCATTTCGGCAAGTTCTTTCAACGTCCATTTTTTCGATAAATTGCTTGATAACAAATACTCCAGATTGCTAAACCAGTTTTGATTTTCGGTTAACTGTTCTTCCCGGCTTTGAATCATCCTGACGGTTTGAATAATAAATTCCTCGACCAGACTGCACACCCGCTGGTAATACCCCATCCTTTTTGTTTCCAGTTCAATGCGCAAATTTTCAAACAGCTCTTTAAACTGCTGTGCTTTTAGAAGTGTATGATTCGAATTTTTAGAGAGCACCTCCCCGATCAACCGATTATCGACCTCCGAAAATCGCGACCAGTTGCCCATCGAAAAATCACCATTGTCGCAAAATCGTTCGGGTTTAATCACAATCCAAAAGATCTCGCCCAAATCGACCACCTCGCGTGGACTTCCATGCTGTTGCCACGGACAGGTTACAAAACCATTTCCAGGGAAAAGCATATAATTCTGATCGCCCACCACCCATTCGTAACGACCTTTGATCACGTAACAAAACTCAATTCCCTGATTGTAATGTAAACTCAATGGTTTTTGCCTGATATCTTTATATTCCTCGAAGCCAAAATCGTTTATAAACGGAAATTCTTCAAGAATTGCTGATTTGTTGGCATCGCTATCGGTCTGTGAATAAAAAAAGTGCATGTCGTTTTTGTAATATATTTCATCAAAATATTTTAGTATCTTTTGATTTTATAAAAGTAGTTCTTTGTTTGTAAACCTGAAACAGAATAAACAATTCTTAAACGACGATTATGACCAAATTAACTGAAGAACTAGCAAAATATCAGGCAATTTTTGGAAACGAACTACACCAAAATATCCTGGGATACTGGATTAATTTCGGAGTTGAAAAAGACGGTGATGGCTTTTATGGGGCAGTCGATTTAAAAGGAACTCCTATTCCGGAGGCATCTAAATCGTGTGTTTTGAATGCTCGCATCCTGTGGACTTTTGCCGAAGCTGGCCGAAAATTCAACAATCCGGAATACTCAAAAATGGCTGATCGCGCCTATCAAGTATTGATGAATCATTTTGCCGATCGGCAATACGGTGGATTTTACATGAGTATCGATTCCAAAAACAATCCGGAAGATACCATTAAACATACCTACGCGCAGGCATTTGTGCTTTATGCGTTGAGCAAATATTACGAACTCAAACCAACCGCCGAATTACTGAAACAAATTTCGGATTATTTTCTTTTCCTGGAAGAACAGACCAAAGACCGCCAGAATCCCGGTTATTTCGAAGCGTTCACCCGCGACTGGCAATTGTACAACGAAAACCGTATGGCCGATAACAACGAGCCCCGGTCGATGAATACACATTTGCACATCATGGAAGCTTATGCTGCATTTTATAAAGTCAGCAAAAATGAGCTGGCCGGAAAGCAGTTAAAAGATTTGCTCGTATTGTTTCTTCATAAAATCATCCGTACCGATGGACATCTGGGTATTTTCTTTGACGAACAATTTACCGAAGGCGAAAACTCCAAAGGAATTTGTTCGTTTGGACACGACATCGAAGCCTCGTGGTTGCTGATGGAAGCTGCCGAAATACTGGAAGACGAAGCGATTCTTCAGAAGATGAAATCGGTCTCCATCCAGATGCTCGACGCGGTCGATCGGGTTGGAATTGACAAAGACGGTGGTCTATTTCTTGAATCGACCCGCTTTGGAAGCCACGTTCGCACCAATAAACACTGGTGGCCACAAGCCGAAACACTTGTTGCGCTGATGTCTGGATTTCAACTCACATCGAATCCGGACTATTGGGAAAAGCTAAAATTATCATGGGATTTTGTTGATCATTGCATCATCGACCACCAAAACGGAGAATGGTTCACCAAAGTAAATCGTCTGGGAGTTCCATACCTGACAGAACCTGCAAACGATCCTTCGCCATATTACCGAAACGACTGGAAAATTGATCCATGGAAATGCCCGTACCACAATGGCCGGGCCATGATGGAACTTATTGATCGCATCAGTAAGCTGACAACCTAAACAACTAAACGCCAATATGAAAAAACCTAACAAAGCTCTTATTCTCCTGGGATTTATTTTGTTCTGGATTTCGTCGCAGGCACAAAACAAAAATTTCGAAAAACTGTATCAGCTCGCCGCCAGTAGCCAAAACTGGAATGAAGGATTTCAGAAAAATATCGGCGGGAATGCTTTTTCTTATGGCAGTTTCCGGAACGATGTAAGCGAATCAATGATTAACCGATGGACAAACCGGTATTGAATGGGAAACTCAACTTCCGCAACCAGCAGCAAATCATGATCTAGTTGGATTTTTATGGATCGCATCACTCGACCTGACCGACAATAAACATGTTTTTGATGTTTCGTTCAATGGAAAAAAGCGATTCGAAATTACCAGTTCGCAAAACAAAGAATGGACGATTGCCGGCGGCGATGGTGCAAAACTCTCGTACCTGACAGTTGAAACCGACCACAACAACGACGCATTAGGATACATGTATCTGCAAGTACCCGGAAGCTGGATCAATGCAGGGAGTGCTCAGAAGATTGGCATAACCGGACGAGCAGAAGGCGACAATTGCTGGATCATTGTTTATCAGGCTAAAGACGCGCTCTCCTACCTGCAAAAATCGATTGAATTCGATGTCTGGATGAAAATGGATCTGGAAGAAACCACAAAAACAATCAACGGTAAAATTCAGGCACCGTTTACCCTCGCTGGAAAAGAACTCGACCTTACCGCGAACGGAAAAAACCAGAAAATACAGCTCGAACGTGTAGGCGATAAAGCCGAAGCCCGTTTCTCACTGCCTCTTTCAGCAAAAAACAAATCATTCGTTCTGAACGATCCCAAGGGTGAAGTATTCTTTATCCAATCGCTAGGGACTGATTTCAAAACCACGCGACTGCTCAATAAAGCCATACTGCTTAACGAAAGCAAACGGTCGGGCAACACTGTTCAGCTCGATGCGCAGCGCAGCTACAATCCCAAAACGGTAGCCGATTTGCTCAGACTATCGAGCTCCAATTTGGGAAAAGGCCAGATTTACCTGATGAATTCGAGCCATCAGGACATTGCCTGGATGGATTCGCCCGAAAAATGTGTAATTGAGCGCGACACCATGCTGTTGAGTCCTTTGTTCCGAAAAGCCGAAAAAGACAAAAACTACCGATTCGATGTGGAAGATGCCCTGATGCTGCGGGAATTTATCAGCCGTCATCCAGATAAAAAAGCGCTCGTGAAAGAAATGCTGGCCGATGGTCGCATCTCGTGTGGATCAACCTTTATTCAGCCATACGAAGAAATGTATTCGGGCGAAGCGTTGGCGCGTCAGTTCTATCTGGGAGCTAAATGGCTGAAAGACGAATTCAACTACAACGCCACGGTTTACTGGAACGAAGATGTTCCGGGGCGTACGCTCCAGATGGCTCAGCTGATGAAAAAAGCCGGAACTCAATACCTGATGATCAGTCGTCACCAGCAGGGGATTTTTAACTGGTACAGCCCCGACGGCTCTTTTGTAACCACCTATTCACCCGGACATTACGGCAACTCCTTTGGCTCGCTTCAGAAAAACTTTCATGAAGCCGCTCAATACCTGTCCTCAAGTTCAATGGAATGGGAAAAATACTATACCTCAACCACTCCGTCGCCAGTTATTCCACTGCTTTCTGACGCAGATATGAGTCCGGCCAAAGATTATTCTCAACTCATCAACAGCTGGTCAAACATCAAAGAACTTCAAAACGACCAGGGAGACTACGTTCCGGTTAGTTTGCCCAAAATTAAACTGACTTTAACTCCTGATTTTTTTGATGCCGTGATAGCTCAAAAACCAAAGCTGACAAGCATTCAGGGTGAACGCCCAGCCGTGTGGCTCTACATTCACGGACCATCGCATTACGAGGCACTAAAAGCAAGCCGCGAAGCCGACATTCTTTTGCCGGTGGCCGAAAAACTGGCAACCATCAATGCCATGGCTGACGGATCGTTCCGCAATTATCCGCAGGCACAGCTTAACCGCGCCTGGGAAGCCAAAATTTTCCCTGACCACGGCTGGGGCGGAAAACACGGCGACATCACCGATGCCCTGTTCCTTTCCAACTATCAGCTGGCAAAGGCCGAAGCCGAAAAAATCATCGACGTCAACCTGAAAGAACTCTCGTCCAAAGTTAAAACAACAATTTCCGGAGGAATACCGCTGATCGTTTTCAACAGCACCAACCAGCAACGTAACGACTGGTGCTCAACCGAACTTACCTTCGGAAAAGCCGAGGCTTTCAACCTGGAAGTTACCGATTCAAAAGGTTCTATCCTGAAAAGCCAATTCAGCGATGCCACTTATTTCGACGACGGATCGATCAAATCGGCGACCCTTCAGATTATGGCCACCAACATTCCTTCCATCGGATACAACACGCTTTACATCCGCCCGTTGAAAACAAAACCGGCTAATGCTCATTCAGTCTTTCAGAATACCGTTGAAAACAGCTTTTACAAAATCACCTTTGCCAACGGCGGTTTATCTTCCATTTTCGACAAGGAGCTGAATCAGGAATTGGTCGATCCATCGAAATTTAAAGCCGGAGAAGTATTTACCATGCGTTCCATCGGAAATGGCGCCGGCGAATTTTCCGACATTCAGAAACCCGACATGGAAGGCTACGACAAAACCGGAAACTACCAGACCAATTGGGAAATAGAAGAAGATGGACCGGTTTATACCTGCTACAAATACCGCCAGCAGATTCGTTACGCCGTGGTCGAACAGCGCATCAAACTGTTCCATCAACAAAAACGCATCGACTTCGAAACCGCTCTACTCAACTGGGAAGGTGTTCTGTACCGCGAATTCCGGATGGCTTTGCCGTTGAACATGACCGACGGACAAGTTTCGTATGAGGTTCCGTTTGGCGTGGTTGAAGTTGGCAAAAGCGAAATCGCAGGAGCTGCCGGCGAACGGTACCAAACCAATTGCACCGAAGTTCATCCCCGTGGAATCGAAAACTGGATCAGCTCGAGCAATTCCAAATTTGGGGTAACGATGAGTTCATCGGTGGTGGTGAACGACTGGATCGACCCAACCGATAATCCGGTAAAAAACCAGATTTTGCAGCCCATTTTACTGGCATCACGGAAAAGCTGCCACTGGGAAGGAAACGACTACCTGCAAACCGGCAACCACACCTTCCGGTTTTCAATGACTTCGCATCAGCCCGGCTGGCAACACGGCTGCCTCTTCGGACGACAAGCCAACGAAAAACTCCTGACTGTTCAGGCCAGCCATACGTTTGCCAATGCCTCCCTGCCCGAAACCATGAGCTTTCTGAAAACCAATCAGGAGAGTGTATTGATTTCGACCATCAAAAAGGCCGAAGACAGCAATGAAGTTGTTATCCGCATGGCCGAGATGAACGGGAAAGACCAAAATATCGAAATTGAAATGTATCCAAACATCAGTCAGGCCCAACAAACCAACCTGATTGAAACCGACCTGAAACCCCTTCAGGTACAAGGAAACCGATTGAAATTGAGTCTAGGACACCATGCTATCGAAACTATCAAACTAAAATAATCGAAACTAAATGAATCGAAAACTTATTCTATACACGTTTGTCGCCGCCTTAGGTGGTCTGTTGTTTGGCTACGATACCGTTATCATCAACGGAGCCATGGCCGATTTAATCAAGTTTTTCCAGTTAAGTCCCCGCCTGCAAGGCTGGACGGTGAGCTCGGCTTTGATCGGCTGCATTCTGGGAACAATCATTGTTGGCCGACTTGCCGACCGGTTTGGGGCAAAGCTGCTGCTTCAGGTTTTAGCCCTGATGTTTTTGGCTTCATCAGTCGGATGCGGACTGGCAAACGACATTAGCATTTTTATTATTTCCCGATTTCTGGGCGGACTGGCAATCGGAGGAACTTCCGTGCTTTGCACCGTTTACATTTCCGAAATTTCGCCTCCCAAACACCGCGGATTACTGGCATCAACCTTTCAGTTAGCCATTGTAACAGGTATCCTGTTATCTCTGATTTCGAATTATTTATTACTGAACATTGGCGACGACAACTGGCGCTGGATGATGTTTAGCGGAGCCTTACCGGCAATCACATTTTTCCTGATGCTTCTGCTAATCAAAAGGAGTCCGCGTTGGTTGGTGAAAAAAGGACGAATTGACGAAGCCCGCAAAATCATTGAAGAATTATCGTCGCATGAGATCGATACCGAACAGACGATTCGTGAAATTCAGGAATCAATCGATACCGAACAGATTGGCATGAGTGTAAACATCTTTAAGAAGCCATACCGGAAAGTAATTTCCATCGGAATATTTGTGGGCATTTTTAACCAGCTCACCGGAATCGGGGTGGTCTTTTATTATTCATCGCAAATCTTCCGAATTGCAGGTTTTTCGGCCGATAGCTCAATGGCTCAAAGTGTAATTCTGGGTTTAACAAACCTGATTTTTACCCTGATTGCCATGTCGATTATCGACAAGGTAGGTCGAAAAAAGCTGTTGCTTTTTGGACAACTGGGAATGGTGTCCGTACTTGGTTTATTTGGCTTCGGATTACTTTCAGGAAATATTACCGGATACTGGCTGGTTGCCTTACTGGTTGGATATATCGCATTTTTTGCAGCTTCGCAGGGAGTGGTGGTTTGGGTACTCTTGTCCGAAATGTTTCCGAACATTATCCGGTCGAGAGGTGCATCGATTGGCTCATTTGCCAATTGGATGGTCAGCGCAACACTCAACTTTTTATTCCCGGTTGTTGTCGGATTCTTTGGAACAACGCTGGCCGCCCAACAAGTTGGCATGAGCTACTCATTTATCTTTTTGGCGATAGTCACCTTCATCGGATACGTCTATTTAAAGAGGAATATTGTAGAAACCAAAGGCAAAACACTCGAACAAATTGAAAAAGAAGTCTTAAGCTAAAAACCAAATGATTTACTATTTAGCTATTTACTATTTACCATTTGGAGACTGCAATCGTAAATTGTAAATAATCAACCATTAGACAATTTAACCATTTAGCTATTTACCATTTGGAGACTGCAATTGTAAATATTCAAATGGTAAATAATTTTATTTACCATTTAGAGACTGTTAAAATTTGACTTCTTCGATGTTTAATAAAATTCAACCTCTTCAGGGTTGTGATGTTATACTGTTCCCTTTCCGTAGGTTACACCGTTCGACTAAGCTCGCGCCGAAGCCTACGGTTATTCAAATTAAACCCATTCTGGGTTTTCAAAAAGCACAAGTCCGAAGGACTTGAATCTGAATAACCTCCGGTGAAACCGGAGGCAAAGGAAACAACAAGTTTGAGAACCCCGAAGTGGGTTCAATATAAATTTAAACAGTTTATTAATCGTAAATTGTAAATATTCAAATCGTAAATAATTTAACCATTAAACGATTTACTATTTACTATTTAGCTATTTACCATTTTAACAATTTAACCATTAAACCATTCAACAATTCAACAATTTAACAATTCAACAAATGAACGGATACGAAAGAATACAAGCTGCCCTGAAAGGGGAAAAAGCGGACAAAACCCCAATTATGCTGCATAACTTTATGATGGCAGCAGAGGAATCAGGAATCAGCATGCACGAATACCGCGAAAGCCCGACAAAGATTGCCGAGGTTTTTATTCGTGCGGTAGAAAAATACCAATACGATGGCATTCTGGTCGATCTGGACACCGTAACCCTGGCAGGAGCAGTTGGTGTTCCGGTTGATTTTCCTGAACACGAACCTGCACGTTCGGGTCGCGGAAATCTCGACGAATGGGAAGACATCAGCAAGCTGGCAAAAATAAATATCGGCGATTATCGCTATGTGCAGAACTGGCTTGAGGCCGTCCGCCTGATCAAACAACATGTTGGCAATGAAATTTTTGTGCGTGGCAATTGCGACCAGGCACCTTTTTCGCTGGCCAGCATGATGCGTGGCAGTCAGAACTGGATGTTGGATTTACTGATGCGCGAACCGGAAGAATTAGAGGAACTGCTAAACTATTGCACCGACATCAGCTGCCAGTTTATCCGGCTGATGGCACAAACCAGCTGCGACATGGTTTCGAACGGCGACAGTCCGGCCGGACCAGGAATGATTTCTCCGGATATGTATCAGCTCTATGCCCTGCCCTACGAAAAACGGGTGGTCGACGAAGCTCACAAACACCAATTACCATACGCCCTGCACATTTGCGGCAACACCGACACCATCATGGAATACATGATTCAATCGGGCGCCGATGCCCTTGAACTCGATTACAAAACCGATGTTCAACTAGCGTTCGACACCTTAAACGACAAAACCTGTTTAATCGGAAATATTGATCCGAGTGGAGTTTTGGCGCTTGGAACTCCGGAACTGGTTGAAAAGAAAACCATCGAATTGTTAACTATTTTCTCGAAAACCAACCGGTTTATACTGAATGCCGGATGCGCTTTACCTTCGAGTACCCCGGAAACCAATTTGCGACGCATGATCCAAATTGCCCGGGAATTCTAAAACCATTGCAGCATGGCCTGATCGGATGACTGGAGTTCATCCGATCAATTAAAAACCGGTCCATTACCCCACCTCCGAAGTACTCCCCCCCCACCTCGGAGGTACCCCCTCCCACTTCATAGCTCCGGCATCGGAGCAAATTACTGCAGCACCGGAGCAAATTACTCCGATGTCGCAGTTCGGAGCTCCGCAAACGGAGAAAAATGCTTCGATATCGAAGCAAAAAGCCTCGGCATCGAAGCTCTGAGCACCGCGAATGCAGCAAATTGCTGCGGTGTCGGAGCAAAAAGCTCCAATCGCGGACTTATTTGCTCCAAATGAGCGGTAAAAAACCGGGTTCGTTCTTTACCACCATCGCCGCCTTTCGTCCGAAAAATAATTTGCTCCCTGTTGTGCATTTGCTCGCGGACAATTTCTACCGGTCTGAATTTTCCATAATCCACCGATAAATCGATGGGCTACAACATTGAACCATCCCAACGGTATTCACAGGACGTGATGGGTGGATGGTTGGTTTGTTGTAGAGACAGGGCATGCCCTGTCTCTACAATAAACAACCAAACCAATCAAACAATACGAATCCATTCGCCCCAATTACCAGGTACGGCATTGAAAATAAAATAATTGTCCAATCAGTTTGATAGACAATTTGTTTTTATAACCTTTGGAAAGAAGTACTTTGAATAATTCCGTAATTAAGCGGTTCTAAAGAAGAAAAAAACTAAACTAAACATTGAGTTTCTAGTTAGTAACATGTAAAAATACATCAATGAGAGATGAATATATCAAGATTGGTAAATGCATCTGGTGTCAAAACGAGAAACCATTAGTTAGCTTTTTCAATAAGCCTCATACTATTTCTAAGCAAATTGGTGGAACATTTATAGGATTTGATATTTGTGATTCGTGTAATAGTTATTTCGGCACAAAAGACAAACTAATGAAATATCCGATGTCAGTCGAACTTGCATTTAAGGAAATATTTAACATTACTAGACATCTATTATCAGATCTCTCAGAAAAACAAAACAACAACCAAAAATTAAAATCTATCTATTTTGAATATTATAAATCAAAAAGAAGCTTAAGAATTAAGAAACAATTTGAATTCAAAAGAAGCTTTATTAAAGATTTCACGCACCAATTTAAGAAAGGTGTTTATGAAGTTTTTCTACAGGAGTATCATAGAAATACAGGACTTGGATTAGATAGTAGATTCGACCAAATTCGAAAATTTGTAAGATATGACAAAGGTGATTTACCACTATATTTTGCTGACAATAATGGGATCTACCTTGTATCCGAGAGCATTGATATCCCGTCTTTGGCCTTTGACGAGCATAACATTTCACAGATTAATGACTTTGGATTTTATTCGATTTATTTGTTCGGACATATCTTATACATTGAAGTTACTCCCAGAGCAGAGTTAACTAGGGAGATTTTTTTGAAAAATGAAGCAAAACAAATTGTCGGTACTGGTTTTGTTAATAAGAGCATTAGAGAACTGATCTACATCACCGATTTAGATTTTACACTGCAAAAATTAAGAACATGAGAAAAAAACTAGGTATTCCAATAAAGGCTCAAAAGCACAAAGACATTAGTACCAATTGCAAATTGACAACAGCTGTATAGAACGATAAGTTGAAAATAGATTAAAAGTATGTATATTTCGAAGGATTAAGCCAATACACATCATAAAAACGCCCACACTAACTAAACATAACCAATTTAAATAAAGCATCATGAATAAAGTAAAGCGCGTAACAATATTTTTATATGTAAAGGACTTAAATCAATCTGCCAATTTCTACAAAAACATTTTTGATTTTAATGAATCTTATGCAGATGAAGACATTATGACTCTCATAAATTCCATATGTACACTAACATTGACTAAATCACCCAATCCAAAACTTATAACTTTTGGATTTATCATTGAGGACACCACTTCTCTAGTTCAAAAAATCAAGAACTACGGGAACATTGACTTCGTTAATTCTGTGGATTCGGCACATCCAGGATTTGCAATTAAAGATATTGATGGAAATGAAATCTCACTAAACAATACTAACTATAAACCATGTTGATCTGGTTCGGAGACTTCAGATTTTAAGTTGCAAGACGATTGAGGGCTTCACTTCGAGTGAAACCCTCACTGGATCGAGCTACATCGAAATCAGCAATTCAACTGAGACCAACCACACCCCTACTACTTTCCCTTTAAAATTTCCTGGTATTTGAACATTTCGTCACGCAAGCGTGCGGCTTCGTAGAAATCGAGCTCTTTGGCGGCAGCTTCCATTTCTTTTTTGATTTTGGCGACAATCTTGGATAATACCTAATACTTCAAATCCGGCTTGGATAATTGTAACTTTAAAGTTACCTTTGTTTTCATTTTAATGGCAGATGGAGAAAATTCGAGAAGTAATAGCATACAAAAACTATTTTGTAGATTTCTTGATAAAACAACCCACAAAGGTTCAGAACAAAATCTTCAAAATCATCGAAGCCATTGAGACTTTGGAGAGAATCCCAACAACCTATTTGAAACTCATATTCGGAACAAATGGACTCTACGAAGCTCGAATTCAACTAGGAACAGACATTTGGCGTGTTTTCTGTTTCTTCGACAAAGGAAAATTAGTAATCCTGCTTAATGGATTCCAGAAGAAAACACAAAAAACGCCGAAACATGAAATTGAGAGAGCAATAAATTTAATGAATGAGTATTATGGAAGCAGAAAATAACAACAAAGACATTACAAGCTGGTCACAAATAAAAGATAAGGTTTACGGAGAAAAAGGCACCGAAAGACGTGACAATCTCGAGCGGGAAGCTGAATCTTTTAAAATCGGACTTTTATTAAAAAAAGCCAGAGAATCACGCCACATGACACAAGAGGAATTAGGCCAAATCATAGACAAGAAAAGAACCTACATTTCCCGTGTTGAAAATGATGGAAGTAATATAACATTAAGCACACTTTTTGATATTGTAGAAAAAGGACTTGGCGGAAAAGTCCGTATTTCAATAGATATCTAGCAATTCAACTGAGATCGACCACTCCCCTACTTCTTCCCTTTTAAAATTTCCTGGTATTTGAACATTTCGTCGCGCAGGCGGGCAGCTTCGTAGAAGTCGAGTTCTTTGGCGGCAGCTTCCATTTCTTTTTTGATTTTAGCAATGGCTTTTTCCAATGCCGGAGCGCTCATGTATTGTACAACCGGATCGGCTGCCAGATTGGACATGGATTCCGCTCTATCGGGATAAGCCTTCACCTTCATGCCGATGCTCGAATAACCGGCAATTTCGCGGCTGGCCTTGATAATAGCTGTTGGGGTAATGTTGTTCTCGATGTTGTATTTCATCTGTTTTTCGCGCCGGTAATTGGTCGAATCGATGGTTCGTTTCATCGAGTTGGTAATCTTATCAGCATACATAATCACCATGCCATTCAGGTTTCGGGCTGCACGACCCGCCGTTTGAGTCAGCGAACGTTCCGAACGCAGGAATCCTTCCTTGTCGGCATCCAGAATAGCTACCAGCGAAACTTCAGGCAAATCCAGTCCTTCACGCAGCAGGTTAATCCCCACCAGAACATCGAACTCCCCTTTGCGCAATAGCTCCAGAATCTCGATACGTTCGAGGGTATCCACGTCGGAGTGAATATAGCGGGTTTTAACTCCCATGTTCGACAAATAGCTGCTTAACTCTTCGGCCATTCGTTTGGTTAAGGTAGTCACCAGTACCCGTTCATTCCGCTCGATACGCAAATGAATTTCGTGCATCAGGTTATCAATCTGGTTAATGCTCGGACGCACTTCGATAATCGGATCGAGTAATCCGGTTGGACGAATGACCTGTTCAACCACCACACCTTCTGATTTGGCAAGCTCGTAATCGGCAGGTGTCGCACTCACAAAAACAATCTGATCAACCACACTTTCAAATTCATCGAAAGTAAGTGGTCGGTTATCAATAGCCGAAGGAAGCCGGAAGGCATATTCAACCAAATTAATTTTCCGTGAATGGTCCCCACCATACATGGCCCGAATTTGAGGAACCGTCACATGACTTTCATCAATGACGGTGATAAAATCTTTAGGAAAATAATCGATCAGGCAAAACGGACGAGAACCCGGCAAGCGGCCATCAAAATACCTTGAATAGTTTTCAATCCCGGGACAATAGCCCAATTCGCGCATCATCTCCATATCGTATTCCACCCGTTCCTGAATACGCTTGGCTTCGAGCGGTTTTCCATCTTCCTGAAAAAAAGCTATCTGCTTGACCAAATCGTCCTGAATCTGACGAATTGCCAATTGCATGCGCTCTTTGGTGGTCACAAAGATACTGGCCGGATAAATCACCACCGTATCCATCGATTCGATCGTAGCCCCGCCAACCGGGTCGAACGAGTAGATTTCTTCCACATCATCGCCCCAAAAAACAATACGGTAAGCAATATCGGCATAGGCTGGAAAAATGTCAACGGTATCCCCTTTTACCCGAAAATTTCCACGATCAAACTCTACCTCATTTCGCGAATAAAGGGCATCCACCAGTTTATGCAGAAATACATTCCGGCTAATTGTTTCGCCACGGTTAACCTGTGTAACATTGGCATGAAAATCTTCAGGATTTCCGATTCCATAGATGCAGGAAACCGATGAAACAATGATCACATCGCGCCTTCCGGAGAGCAAAGCCGAAGTAGCACTTAACCGAAGTTTTTCAATATCCTTATTAATCGAAAGGTCTTTTTCGATGTAGGTGTTGCTTGAAGGTAGATAAGCTTCAGGCTGGTAATAGTCGTAATACGAAACAAAATATTCAACAGCATTATCCGGAAAGAATTGCTTCATTTCGCTATACAACTGAGCTGCCAGCGTTTTATTGTGACTAAGAATCAATGCAGGCCGGTTGGAATTTGCAATCACATTGGCCATGGTAAACGTTTTTCCGGAACCAGTAACCCCAAGCAAAGTCTGGCAGGTCGTTCCATTCTGCAATCCTTCGACCAGTTGCTTAATAGCTTCAGGCTGATCGCCGGTTGGCTGATATTCGGAAACAATTTTAAATTCCATAAGAAAAAACTAAAAACACCACAGATTACACCGATTCACACAGAAAATAGTAAGCAGGATAAAGATTAACCAATGACAAGCACATTCAGCAACATCTACCGCTCCATGATCTTAAAATACACCGGAAAATGATCGCTAACACCTCCTACATATTTACTGCCAACATAAGATCGATTCGGAGTTTTATCCCCTTTTTTATTCTTATAAATCATCCAGTCGTTGCTGAATATAAATCCTTTATTTCCTTCCACATGCATTTGATGGCTTTTCAATACCGAATTTGAAACCACCAGGTTGTCGAGCATATTCCAGGCTCCATCATAGAAATACGTTCCAGCTCCAGTATTATCGTCCGGCATCATCAGATTAACCAGTTTCGAAGAAGGAGCAGGCATTTGCGCCCCCAGAATTTCTTTCAGACTTCTATTTGCAGGTTCATCATTCATGTCGCCCATGCAAATAATCCGAGCCTGAGGATCAGTAGCCAGAATCTGGTCAATCTTGGCTTTTAAAACCGAAGCTGCCTGAATTCGTTTGGGTTCAGTCTTTTCGTCACCACCAATGCGCGATGGCCAGTGATTAACAAAAATATGAACAGCCAATTTTCCCAGTAAACCTTCAACATGTAAAATATCGCGGGTTTTAAACTGAGGATCGTCGGCGAAAGTCACAGGCAAAACCTCATGACGTGTTTCAGTAAAAGCATCTTTCCGATAGATCAACGCTACATCAATACCCCGAAAGTCAGGACTTTCTTCATGAATAATCCCATATCGGCCTGTTAACTTTCCGGTTTTAACAAGGTCTTCCAATACGGTTTGATTTTCAATTTCAACTAAACCAACAATCTCAGGCAACTCTTTCGGATTAACTTCCGAGATTACCCGGGCTATATCTTCCAGTTTTTTGTGATAGCGTTCAGGAGTCCATTTTTTCTCACTCGTTGGCAGAAATTCTTCATCCGGAATCTTCGGATCATCAACCGTATCAAACAGGTTTTCGACGTTATACGAAATAACGGTATATTCTTTCTTCAGGGAATTCCTGAATACAGTGCAGGAACACAACAAACCTGCACACGCCACAAGAACCAAAAATTTCTGCCGCATAGTTTATTCTCCTATCGTAACTTTATAATATTTGGTAACATCTTCGAACATCATACCAACAGCCTGAGCCGCCTGAATTCCCAAAATACCATCCTCAAAAACTTCACAGTCTATTGGATCAATTCCCATCTGTTCAGCACATTTCAGGAAGGTTTCCGGATGAGGTTTAAACTGAGTAACATCCTCTCCCGACACGATGATATCAAAATAGTCCTTCAACCCAATAATCTCAAGAGATCGTTTAGACAATCTTCTACAGCTACCTGTACCAATTGACATCGGAATTTTTCCATGGTATTTATAAACTAAATCGACCACTGGTTTTATCGGAGTAGCCAAATGCATGTTGTTTTCAAACTCAGTTTCTTTGAGGTCTCCTACTTCCTGAGGATCGAGGTTCAATCCAAACAGCTCATTCAATTTTACCACCGTTGGATAAAGTGGAATCCCGGCCAGTTGACTAAAAAGTTCTGTGGTAAAATCAATTCCATAACGGGCAGTAGCATTTCTCCAGGCTACATAATGAATTGGCATCGTATCGGCCAATGTTCCATCAAGATCAAAGATTAATCCTTTTGCTTTAGGATTAATATCAAGAGTCGTTCCTATCATTGTTTTTAATTCTGATTTGTGCCAAAAATAGCCATTTATAACACAAGAACAGATTTATTGTTTTTTGTTTGTCGAAAAATTAACACTTTTGCCAAACATCAAAATCTGTCCTATGTTTTCAAATGTCTTATTGCAATACTCTACAATTTCACAATGGATACTTTTTCTGGGTATTTCATTAATGCTCTTTGGGTGGTTTGAAAAAAAAGACAAGATTCTATTATCCGGCCAGATTATTTTTCTGATTCTGGGAGTATTTGCCCTTTGGATCGTCTGTTCCGGTCAAATAAATATTCCGCAAGTCTCTGACCCAAAGCTTTCCAAAGAAATTAAAATACTGGGATTCTTTAAAGGAGTAATTGTTTTAGCTGTTATCGACCTGATATCTCTGGGGCTCAGGTTTTTCAAACTTCGGTTTCAGAAAGCCATCGGCATAATAATAATACTGGTAGCTATGATGATGTTTTTTATGGTGTTTAATATCCTACAAACACCTGTAAAGTAAGGAAATACTTACTCTTTTTTCTTTCTGTATTTGATGATCAGGTAAACAACAAACAAGACTCCGGCAGCAAGCAAAACATACGAAAGTTCGTGCATATATTCTTTCAGAAGTTCACGTTGTGTATAAAGCGAATAGCTCAGAACAGCCAGAATCGTATGCCAAATAGCCGAACCCAATGCGGTATAAAGCACGAACTGTTTAATGCTCATTTTTGCCAAGCCGGCAGGGATTGAAATTAAATGACGAATGCCCGGGATCAAACGGCCAATAAATGTAGAACTCCGTCCGTGACGGTTAAAGTAGGCTTCGGCATGTTCAACTTTTGCCTGATTAAGGAAAAACAATTTACCTACTCTCGACTCAGCGAATCCATACACAATAACCCGTCCCAGCCATCGGGCCAAAATATAGTTGAACATCGCACCAATAACGGCACCAATCGTAGCAAACAAGACAACCAGATAAACATTCAAATCGCCGGTGTCCAAAGCTTTCCAAATCGCCGGAGGAATAACAATCTCTGAAGGAAGCGGAACGAATGAACTTTCGATAGCCATCAACATTGTAATGGTGAAATAATTCATATGGTTCATGTACCAGTCGGCAAGCATTTGGAAAAATTCAAACATGTAGGTTGGGTTTTAGTTACGTCAACGTCTCCGTTTTTAATTCATTATAAAATCAACATTTTGAAAAGCTACTTGGTTTTTAATGCTTTGGCCTGCTCAAACAAGTTTTTTTCTTCTTCTGTCCTGGGTTCAATAATGATATGATGAGAACTTGGTCTGGTATTTTCATCAACATTAATAAAAGTAATAAAACCACTCACCACATATTCATCCTGATTCCCTTTGGTCATTTTAATATAGGCAACAACACTGGTTCTCCCGGCATAGACTATTTTAGAAGTAAACTTGATGATTTCGCCAGGCCTTACCGGCTGAGTGAAATACATCCCATGGATTTTCAGGCAGACAATATTGTCGGGCTGCAATAAAGACGCAGCTGCCAGAAATCCAGACTCAACAAACCATTCAGCCGTGCGTCCGGCAAACAGTGTTTTGTGGTGATTTAAATCTTCACCCTTTACCAATCTGGTGGTAACTACATCTTTGGCTGCAACAATCGTATCCGACATCTTTATACTATTTAGTTGATCGTTTCTCAATCCATTTTTTAGCATTCACAAAAGCTTCTATCCATGGAGCAACTTCATCGAACTTGCGATCGGTTGGATAATAAGGCCAATGCCAGGGTTTAAATGCTCTTTCGAGGTGCGGCATCATCACCAGATGACGACCATCTTCCGAACAAAGCGATGCAACATTGTAATCAGATCCGTTTGGATTTGCCGGATAGGCTGAATAAACATACTTCATCGGAATCTGATAAGCTGCTTCTGCCTGTGGTAAACTGAATTTTCCTTCGCCATGAGCAACCCAAACACCCAGTTTCATGCCAGCCATCGACTGCAACATTACTGAATTGTTGGCCTGAATCTCGACGTTCACAAATCCGGATTCAAATTTATGCGATTCGTTATGCAACATCTTTGGTTTCTCCGCACGATCAGGATAAACAAGCCCCAGCTCAACCATCAACTGACAACCATTGCAAACACCTAAGCTAAGCGTATCTTTACGTTTGTAGAAATTATCGAGAGCCAATCGGGCTTTTTCGTTAAACCTGAAAGCACCAGCCCAACCTTTGGCAGAACCCAAAACATCGGAATTCGAGAAGCCACCCACAAATACGATCATGTTGACATCTTCCAGCGTTTCACGGCCTGTGATCAAATCGGTCATGTGAACATCTTTCACATCCATTCCGGCCAGATACATCATGTAAGCCATTTCGCGATCGCCGTTCACCCCTTTTTCACGGATGATTGCAGCCTTAATTCCGCTTGGCGTCCGACGTTTAAGGTCGATACCCAAATCAGCAGCTTTACCTGTAAATCCTTTAAAATCGTATTTAAGTTCGTTCTTCCGGTAACTTTCATAACGTTCGAGTGCTTTTTTCTCTCCCGACTGTTTGCGATCGAGCAGGTACGATGATTTGAACCACAACTCACGCAACGAATTCAGATCGAAGTTAAACTTATCGGCACCATTCTTCACTGAGAAATCACGACTTCCGGATGGTTTTCCGATCAGCACAAATTTCACTCCTGCTTTATTCAGTTTTGATTCAAAAGCAGCAGCATCAGAAACCTGAACTACTACACCCGGGTTTTCGCTAAACAATACCTTTACACTGTCTGCTTCGCCAATTCCGCTCAAATCAATATTCATTCCGGAATAGTTATCTGCAAAACACATTTCAAGCAAGGTAGTAATTAAACCTCCGGAAGAAATATCGTGTCCGGCCAATATATTTTTGTCTTCAATACAATCCTGAATAGCATTGAACGCAGCAGCAAAGTAGTTCGTATCAACTACTGTTGGAGCTTCATTTCCCAGTTTATTGATGATCTGAGAGAAAGCACTTCCACCCAGACAACGGTTCATTTTCGAGAAATCGACAAAATAAACGGATGATTTGGTATCGTTGATTAATACTGGTTCAACCACTTTTTTGACATCAGAAACTTCACCTGAAGCCGAAATGATTACAGTTCCCGGAGCATAAACCACATCATCTTTGTATTTCTGGGTCATCGACATGGAATCTTTTCCTGTAGGAATATTAATTCCCAATGCACAGGCAAAGTCGCTGGCCGCTTTAACAGCTTTGTATATACGGGCATTTTCACCTTCATTCTTCGCTGGCCACATCCAGTTGGCACTTAGCGAAACACCTTTCAACTGATCGGACAATGGAGCCCAAACAATATTCGTAAGCGATTCAGCAATCGACAGAACCGATCCGGCTTCAGCATCAACTAAAGCAGCTACAGGAGCATGACCAATCGTGGTTGCGATCCCTTTTTCGCCCTGATAATCGAGGGTAATAACGCCCACATTATTCAACGGAAGCTGTAATTGTCCAGCACACTGTTGCTTCGAAATTCGTCCGGTAACCGAACGATCGACTTTATTGGTTAACCAATCTTTACAAGCTACCGATTCCAGTTGCAGAACATCTTCCAGATAATCTTCAACTTTAGCCTGATCGTATTTCAGGTCTGCAAATTTTTCAACGCGGGTGGTGTCTGTCAATACAGTTTTTGGAGGTTTCCCAAACATGTACGAAAGTTGCCAGTCGATTGATTTCTCTCCTGTCTTCGAATTCTCGAACGTAAACTGCATATCTCCGGTAGCCTCACCAATCACATACATTGGGGCACGTTCGCGATCGGCAATACGCTGCAACATCGGAACATCTTTTTCGTGCATCACAAGCCCCATACGTTCCTGCGACTCATTCCCGATAATTTCCTTTTGTGAAAGTGTTGGGTCACCAACCGGTAATTTTGAAGTATCAATTTTACCTCCGGTTGCTTCAACCAGTTCAGAAAGACAATTTAAATGTCCACCGGCACCGTGATCATGTACCGTAATAATTGGATTATTTGTTGATTCACTCAATGCACGAATCGCATTGTACACACGTTTCTGCATTTCAGGGTTAGCCCGCTGAACAGCATTCAACTCGATGGCATTTTTAAACTCACCGGTTGCTACTGAAGAAACAGCGCCACCTCCCATACCGATACGGTAATTGTCACCTCCAAGAAGAACAACTTTATCACCTTTTACCGGCTCATCTTTCAAACTATCTTTTTTGGCTGCGAATCCAATTCCGCCAGCCTGCATAATTACTTTATCAAAACCATACTTCCGGTCGTTTTCGAAATGTTCGAAGGTCAAAACCGATCCGGTAATAATAGGTTGACCAAATTTATTTCCGAAATCGCTGGCTCCGTTAGAAGCTTTAATCAAAATTTCCTCGGGAGTCTGGTACAACCATTCCCGTTCTTCGGTGGCCTGCTCCCAGCTACGGGCATCTTCGGTTCGTGGATACGAAGTCATGTAAACAGCTGTTCCGGCAATCGGCAAACTACCTTTTCCACCGGCAATACGGTCACGAATTTCACCACCGGTACCGGTTGCCGCACCATTAAATGGTTCAACCGTTGTAGGAAAATTATGGGTTTCAGCTTTGAGCGAAAGAACGGTTTCCATATCAGTTACTTCAAAGAAATCAGGTTTATCCTGAGTCTTCGGGGCAAACTGTTCAACAACCGGTCCCTGCACAAACGAACAGTTATCTTTATATGCTGAAATGATAAGGTTTGGATTCTGCTGCGATGTTTTTTTGATAAGCTGAAAAAGAGACATCGTCTGCTCCACTCCATCAATGATAAAAGTACCGTTGAAAATTTTATGCCGACAATGTTCTGAATTCACCTGAGAAAAACCAAAAACCTCACCATCGGTCAACTTCCGCCCCAGTTTTTCAGAAACGGAATTTAAATATTGAATTTCATCATCACTAAGGGCCAGACCTTCCTGTTTATTATAGGAAGCTATATCAACAATTTCCAGAATAGGTTCCGGTTTTTTGTCAATGGTAAAAATATGCTGATCGAGTCCATGATACAAAGCTTTCAACATCGGATCATAACCTGCCGTTTGGTCAGCTACCTGAATATATTCTTCAATTCGTACAATCCCCTGAATAGCCATATTTTGAGTAATCTCAACAGCATTTGTGCTCCAGGGAGTTAACATTTCTTTGCGCGGTCCGACAAACCATCCATTTAAAACCTCGTCATCGAGTTTTTCAGCCTCACCAAATAGCCAGATTAGTTTCTGAACATCTTCCGGGCTAGGGCTTTGTGTTGAATTTAATGCAATAAACGTGTTTTGTGGAGTTTTAAAGAATAGAATCATCGTTAGTATTTTTGATGTGTTTTTATTAGCAAACGCCTAAAAAAAATGAATCCGACAAAGATAAAGAATTCAGCATTAAACCCATTAAAAAAGAAAATAACAGGACAGTGTTAACAATTGGATAAAGGCAACTCTCTGCTCCGGATACTTCTCAATCAATCACCCCCCAAAAGATTCACAAAAACGGAAAAGCTTAGTCCATCTATGTTTTTTCCCGACACCTTTACGATAAAAAGCAATTCTTAACACAAAATTCACATAGTAAATTCTTTTTTCAAATAGCTTCAAATTAGGATTTTCGTCAAGGTTGTGTGATGAATTAATATTTATATTTGCCGCGTTTTTTAAAGGCAATTCATTCAAAATCATATTTATGAAACAAATTAAATACGTATCTCCTCAAGAAGCAGTAAAAGCAATAAAATCAGGAGATCGGGTTCATTTAAGTTCAGTAGCAGTAACCCCTATCACACTGATCAATGCAATGGTTGACCGGGGCAGAAATGGCGAGCTCTATGATGTTAAAATTCAGCACATCCACATCGAAGGAAAAGTGGATTATGCCAATCCTGAATTTGAAGGAATCTTTCAGGGTGAACAATTTTTTGTTGCCGGCAACATGCGTAAACAAACCCAGGCTGGTTATGCCGATTACATTCCAATCTTCCTTAGCGAAACACAAAAACTGATTCGTCAGGGTTATTTGAAAGTAAACGTAGCAATGGTAATGGTTTCACTTCCTGACAAACATGGTTACGTTTCATTAGGAACATCAGTTGATGCAACATTAGCAGCTATTGAATGTGCAGATGTTGTTATCGCAGCTGTAAATCCAAATGTTCCGCGTTGTTGGGGTGATGCCATGATTAGCATCGACGACATCGACATTTTCGTAGAAGACGATCTTCCATTATATGCTCACGGTCTTTCAGAACTATCAGAAACAGAAGTTACCATTGGTAAGAATGTAGCTGCTTTAGTTGAAGATGGAGCTTGTTTGCAAATGGGTATCGGTGGTATTCCAAATGCAGTGTTAGCACAGCTTGGAAATCACAAAGATTTAGGTGTTCACACCGAAATGTTCTCGGATGGTATCCTTCCTTTAGTAGAAAAAGGAATCGTGACCGGAAAATGCAAAACCCTCGACAAAGGAAAAATGGTTGCTTCATTCTTAATGGGAACCAAAGCTCTTTACGATTTCGTTGATGATAACCCAATGGTTGCCATGATGGACGTTGGCCATACCAACAGTGTACATATGATCCGTCAAAACGACAAAGTAACTGCAATTAACTCAGCTTTAGCTGTTGACCTTACTGGTCAGGTTTGTGCTGACTCTATTGGTATTAAACACTATTCCGGCGTTGGTGGTCAAATCGACTTCGTACGTGGTGCAGGCCATTCAATTGGTGGAAAATCAATCATTGCATTGCCTTCAATAACGAACAAAGGCGTTTCAAAAATTAGCCCTACCCTGCTCGAAGGTTCTGGTGTAGTTACTACCCGTTCAAACATGCATTGGGTTGTTACTGAATTTGGTTCTGTTAATTTGTATGGCAAAACGCTTCAGGAACGAGCTAAATTACTTATTTCCATTGCACACCCATCACACCGTGAAGCTTTGGACAAAGCAGCATTTGAACGTTATGGATCTCACTTTCATTTTGTGAAAGATAGTAGCAGACTATAAAAAACACAAGAAAGAGGCAGGCGAATAATCTGCCTCTTTCTTTACACCATACTTTCCCTCATTTCAAAACTCAAACATATTGGAATGTAGAAATTATTCGTTTAATCATTCAACAGATAAATGATCGCACAATTAGCTACCTGTTGCATAACACACGATTTAAAATTCGAATAATTGAACAATGTTTTAGAAAAGAATTTGGGGAAGCGTACCTTTGCAGCGAAAAATGACAATAAAATTTAATCAAATACATTAAACACATACCAAAATGGAATTATCACATATTGAACACATTGGAATAGCAGTAGCAAGTCTGGAAGAAGCTATTCCTTATTACGAAAATGTTTTAGGTCTAAAATGCTACGCCGTTGAAGAAGTAGCCGATCAAAAAGTAAAAACAGCTTTCTTTAAAGTTGGACAAACAAAAATCGAATTATTGGAAGCAACTGATCCGGAAGGCCCAATTGGTAAATTCATCGAAAAAAAGGGACCTGGGGTACACCACATCGCTTTTGCTGTTGAAAATGTAAACGAAGCATTAAACGATGTTGCAGGAAAAGGAGTTCAACTGATTGACAAAACCAGCCGCAAAGGTGCAGAAGGACTGAACATAGGATTCCTTCATCCAAAATCAACATTAGGTGTATTAACCGAACTTTGCTCAGATAAATAATAAATACTATTCTATAAACTCATGAATAATCAAGATAAAGTAAAACAACTCATCGACCTGCGCATTGAAGCAAAGCTTGGTGGTGGAGAGAAGAGAATTGAAGCTCAACATGCAAAAGGAAAGTTAACTGCCCGCGAACGCATTGAGGCTTTACTCGACGAAGGTAGCTTCGAAGAATATGATATGTTCGTAACACACCGTTGCGACAACTTCGGAATGGAAAAAACCAAATTTCTGGGCGATGGCGTTGTTACCGGTCAGGGAACTATTGACGGACGTATTGTTTACATCTACGCTCAGGATTTCACTGTATTCGGAGGTTCGTTGTCAGAAACATATGCACTTAAGATCTGTAAAGTAATGGATATGGCCATGAAAGTTGGAGCTCCTATCATTGGAATCAACGATTCAGGCGGTGCCCGTATTCAGGAAGGTGTTACCGCATTAGCCGGATACGCTGAAATCTTCCAACGCAATATTTTAGCTTCAGGTGTTGTTCCTCAAATCTCTGCTATTTTTGGGCCATGTGCCGGTGGTGCAGTTTATTCACCTGCATTGACTGACTTTATCCTCATGAGCAAAAACTCAAGTTACATGTTTGTTACCGGACCTAAAGTGGTAAAAACAGTAACCGGAGAAATCGTAACTGACGAACAACTCGGTGGTGCTTCTGTTCATGGTTCTAAATCAGGTGTTGCACATTTTGTAGCAGAAGACGAACAGGAAGGTATCCTTTTGATTCGCAAATTATTGAGTTATTTGCCTCAAAACAACCTGGAAGATCCAACTTTCACTACATGTACCGATCCAATTAACCGTTTGGAAGATTCATTGAATGAAATTATTCCTGACCATCCAAACAAACCATACGACGTAAAAGGCGTTATTCATGCAATAGTTGATGATGGCGAATTCCTTGAAGTTCACCGTAACTATGCTCAAAATATCGTTGTTGGATTTGCTCGTTTCGACGGTGTGTCAACAGGTATTGTTGCCAATCAACCTAATTATTTAGCTGGTGTTCTTGACATCAATGCTTCACGCAAAGCTGCCCGCTTTGTTCGTTTCTGCGATGCTTTCAATATTCCAATCGTAACTTTGGTTGATGTACCTGGATTCCTTCCTGGAACAGCTCAGGAATACGGTGGTATCATCACTCATGGAGCAAAATTATTGTATGCTTACGGCGAAGCTACAGTTCCAAAAGTAACTGTGATTCTACGTAAATCATACGGCGGTGCTTATTGTGTAATGAGTTCCAAACATCTGCGTGGTGATATCAACTACTCATGGCCAACCGGGGAAATCGCAGTAATGGGTCCTAAAGGTGCTATCGAAGTACTTAAAAGCAAGAAGATTGCTACCATTGAAGATCCGGCAGAACGCGCAGCATATATTGCACAGGCAGAAGCTGAATACAAAGAAAAATTTGCAAACCCATTAAAAGCTGCTCAATACGGCTATATCGATGATATCATTGAACCTAGAAATACACGGTTCCGTATTATCAGAGCTTTACAAAGCTTAGCTACAAAGAAGGTATTAAATCCGCCTAAAAAACATTCAAATCTACCATTGTAACAACGCATATTTTATTCGTGTTATTACAATTTGGCACAAATATGACTACCCCACTGACAACCACTCAACTGGTTGTCTTTTGGGGTATCGTTATTTTATTGGTTATCCTGTTCTTCTTTTTTTTATATCGTACCAATAAAATCGTTGATGCAAAAAATCCAGGATTTAGCCAGGTAACCCTAGCAGTGCCTGTAAAAAAAATATGAGTATAACATTGAAGTTAAAAATGTAGAAGATACTAATGCTGAAGTTGAACTTAAGCTACTAAAAATTTAAAAAAGGAGATAAACACATGGGTGGTTTATCTCCTTTTTTATAAACAAAAACGGCTACAAAGATCACCCATACCGTGCTCATTATGAATAGATAAATATTTCATTTCCTGTAAGAAAAATTAACCGGGCATGTCAAACCAAAAATCTGCTTTCATAAAATGTTAGATTTAGCTACATTTGCACCCTTAAGATTCATGAGCATTCCGTTCTTTTCTTTGGTGTTGTTGGATTTATTTCCATCTTAATGACTAAAAAACTCGGGGACAAATCATACGAAGTACGATTTTCCATCGTTATACATTAAAAATTAATTAATCAACAATCATTAAAATTTTACTCCATGATATTTTTATTAGAAACAGCAACCGAAATTCCATATATTGATCTTATTCTGAAAGGCGGATGGTTGATGGTACCATTATTTTTATTGTCATTCATTGCAGTGTTTATCTTTTTCGACCGGTTCTTCTATATCAAAGGTCAAAAAAAGCTGGACTCATCATTTATTGAACGGTTTAGCGAACAAATCGAAACCGGTAAAGTAGAAAGCGCAATAGCCTTGTGCAAAAAGTACGATTGCTCCGAATCCCGTATCCTTATGAAAGGGCTGCAAAACTTAGGGCGCCCGATACACGACATTCATGAACAAATGGAAATGGAAGGAAAACTGGAAGTATATAAATATGAAGGAAATTTATATTTTCTGGGAGTTATTGCCAGTATTGCTCCTATGTTGGGATTTATCGGAACAATCTCCGGGGTAATAAAGATTTTCTACAACATTTCGCTAGCCGACAACATCAGTATTTCCCTCATATCTGGTGGATTATACGAAAAACTGATCACTTCAGGAGTTGGACTTACCATTGGAATCATTTCATACATTGCATACCACTACTTAAACAATAGAATTAACAAACTGATTCAGATCTGGGAATACCGATGCGTTCGTTTTATTGATTTGATTAATAAATAACCCACCATGAACTTCAGAAATTCACGAAAGCAGGATTTTGAAATATTTTCAGGTTCATTCAGCGACATCATGTTCTTTTTGATGTTGTTTTTCCTGATTGTTTCGACCATGATAACACCTGGAGCAATCAAGCTGGCTCTTCCACAAGCCGATAAAACTCCATCGATGAACAAGCAAACTGAAAAAATTGCCCTCTCAATCACCAAAGATTTAAAGTACTATATCAACGACAAGCCAATTCAATTTTCTCAAATTGAGGGAGAGTTGCGAAAGATGAAAAAAGGAGATGAAGAAACATTTATCATTGTAAGAACCGACAATTCGATTGAAGTTCAATCACTGGTCGATGTTTTACAATTGGGAAATAAAGTTGGGGTAAAGATGGTTCTGGCAACAACAAAGAAAGATAAGGGAAATTAAGAATTCAACTTTTAAATCTAAATCATGAATAAGGAAGATTTATCTTTTAAAATAAAGCAATCAACCGATGTAAACGTGAGGGAATGTTATCAGTGTGGTAAATGTACCGCCGGATGTCCGCTTGCTGAACACATGGATTTACGCCCAAGCGTCATTATGCGGATGCTGCAATCGGGTGACAAAGAAGATGAAGATAAAATACTCCGATCATTAAGCATTTGGTTGTGCCTGACCTGCGAGACTTGCTATTCACGGTGTCCAATGGAGCTGGATATTCCCAAAATCATGGATCACCTTCGTCAGCGTTCGCTTGCTGAAGGAAAGGTTCACCACGATGCCCGCAATATTGTTACCTTTCACAAATCATTTCTGAATACGGTAGAACGGAATGGCCGATTACACGAAATAGGCCTTGTTCTCGATTATAAAATGCATTCCGGAAAATTATTTCAGGATATCACCGTTGCTCCGGGAATGTTCAGCAGAGGAAAATTATCTATCCTGCCTGAACAAATTAAAGACAAAAAGGGTCTTTCCCGCCTATTTAAAAATCAGGACAAAAACACGAAATAATGAAGATAGGATTTTATCCAGGATGTTCGTTGACTGGCTCTTCGCGCGAGTACAACGAATCTTTACTTGCTATTTCAAAAGCTGCTGGCATTGAACTTGTCGAAATAACCGACTGGAACTGTTGCGGTGCTACTGCTGCGCATAACCTGAACAAAGAGCTTTCAGTATCACTTCCGGCTCGTAATCTGGCATTGGCTGAGTTCGACGGAATGGAAGAATTAGTTGTTCCTTGTGCTGCTTGTTACAACCGTTTGGTGATGACTCAGCATGAGCTCAATGAAGACTCTAATCTTAAAGCGCGGATTGCCGAAAAACTTAAAATGCCGCTAAAAAACAGCATCAAGATATTGAATGTGCTTCAGTTCCTTGAAAAATATTTCATTCCACGATTAGACGAGTTGGTTAAGTATCCACTGACCTACGATGTAGCATGTTATTATGGCTGTCTGTTAGTGCGTCCAAACAAAGTTATGCATGTCGAACGCTGGGAAGATCCGATGGCAATGGATATCATCATGCAAAAACTGGGAGCTAATGCAATCGATTGGCCTTTTAAAACCGAATGTTGCGGTGCCGGGTTCAGTGTTTCAAAGCCTGAAATTGTTGGAGAACTTTCTGGAAAAATCGTTCGCAATGCAGTTGGCAACGGAGCTAAAGCCATTGTTGTTGCATGTCCAATGTGTCATTCTAATCTGGATATGCGTCGTCCCGCCATCGAAAGTTATCTGAACAAAAAAGTTGACATTCCTGTCATCTATATTACTCAGGCTATTGCATTGGCAATGGGTATAGCTCCCAAAGAAGCCGGAATACAAAGGCATTTTGTACCAGTAAACCTGACCGTTAATCGTTAAAATAACCGACTATGTCAAAAATAGGAGTTTTCATTTGTCACTGCGGCGAAAACATAAGCGCAACGGTTGATGTTGAAAAAGTAGCTGAAGTTGCAGGTACTCTTGATGGTGTTGAATACAGCACTCATTACAAATACATGTGTTCCGATCCGGGACAGAGCCTGATTAAACAAACGATCAAAGAAAAAGGGCTAACTGGTGTTGTAGTAGCTGCATGTTCTCCACGTATGCACGAACCAACTTTTCGCAAAGCATGTGCTGAAGCTGGACTGAATCCATATTTGTGTGAAATGGCCAACCTTCGTGAACATTGCTCGTGGGTACACGAAAAAAGCGATGCTACCACACAAAAAGCAAGTGATATCGTCCGCACACTGGTAGAAAAGGTAAAACACAACAAACCCCTTCAGTCAATAAAAGTACCAATCACCAAAAAAGCATTGGTTATTGGTGGCGGAATTGCCGGAATCCAGGCAAGCCTCGATATTGCCAATGCCGGGCATCAGGTGGTGTTAGTAGAAAAGGATCCATCCATTGGTGGGCATATGTCTCAATTATCAGAGACCTTCCCTACTCTGGACTGCTCTCAATGTATTCTGACTCCACGAATGGTTGAAGTTGCCCAGCATCCAAACATCACCATGATGACTTACTCGGAACTGGAGAAACTGGAAGGTTCTATCGGAAATTTCAAAGCAACCATCCGCAAAAAAGCGAAAAGCGTTGACGAAAAAATGTGTACCGGATGCGGACTTTGCACAACCAAATGTCCGAATAAAAAAATACCAAGTGAATTTAATACCGGTTTAGGAACCCGCACTGCTATTTATGTACCATTTCCGCAAGCAGTACCGAACAAACCGGTCATCGATAAAGCAAACTGTACCTACTACCAAAAAGGTAAATGTAAAATTTGCGAAAAAACATGTCCTACCGGTGCTATCTGTTTCGATCAGGAAGATGAATTCGTTGAACTTGAAGTTGGTGCTATTGTGGTAGCAACCGGGTTCAATGTCATGGAAACATCCGAATTTGCAGAATATGGATACGGCAAGTACAAAGATGTAATTAATGGATTACAGTTCGAACGACTGGCATCTGCATCAGGACCAACCTTAGGCGAAATTCGTCGTCCATCGGATGGCAAAATCCCCGAAAAAATTGTATTCATTGCCTGTGCCGGATCGCGTGACCCTGCCAAGGGAAAACCATACTGTTCAAAAATCTGCTGTATGTACACAGCAAAACACGCCATGCTTTACCAGCACAAAGTTCATGGAGGACATTCGTATGTCTTTTATATGGACATCCGTGCAGCAGGTAAAAATTACGACGAATTCACTCGCCGTGCCATTGTTGAAGATGAAGTTAACTATATCCGTGGCCGCGTTTCAAGAGTATATGAAGAAAATGGCAAGCTGATTGTAAAAGGTGTTGACACGTTGTTAAACGCAAAACCAGTAGAAATCGAGGCTGACATGGTTGTCCTTGCTACAGCCGGGGTTGCAAATCCCGGATCGGAAGAATTAGCACAACGCATGCACATCTCTTACGATGCCTACAATTTCTTCTCGGAAGCTCATCCAAAGTTAAAACCGGTAGAAACCAATACAGTAGGTATTTTTCTAGCCGGAGCCTGTCAGGCCCCCAAAGATATTCCTGAAACAGTTTCTCAGGCATCGGGAGCTGCTGCCAAAGTAGCCATTCTTTTCTCTCAGGACGAACTGAGCAGAGACCCGGCAATTGCAGTTGTAAACCGATGTGCTCCGCCATTATTCTCTACTTGTGTGGGATGTTTTATGTGTGCAACGGCCTGTCCGTACAATGCCATTGGCGAAGAACTGATTAAAAACAGAAATGGTGAGGTTATCAAACGAGTTGCTAAAGTAAACCCGGGCTTATGCCAGGGATGTGGAACATGCGTGGCTTTCTGTCGCTCGAAATCAATTGACATCGACGGATACACCAATGAACAAATGTATTCAGAAGTAATGGCTCTGCTTAACAACGATTAAATCACTGCAAATGAACGAATTTGAACCAAAAATAGTAGCTTTTGTATGTAACTGGTGTACCTATGCAGGCGCCGACCTGACAGGAACCAGCCGAATTAAATATGCTCAAAACGTAAAAATCATCCGTTTTCCCTGTACCGGACGTATCGACTTTATGTTGCTACTGAAAGCCTTCAGTGAAGGAGCTGATGGAATTATCGTTTCCGGATGCCATCCGAATGACTGTCACTACACATCGGGAAATTTTCATGCCCGTCGCCGCTGGATCACCTTCCGTGGGTTGCTTGATCTGTTAGGCATTGATGTTAGAAGAATTCAGTATTCATGGGTATCGGCTGCTGAAGGAGCGAAATGGGCTGATATTGTTAATACAACAGTTACAAACATCAGTGAACTTGGACCATATGCTGACTACGCCAAAGTAGCCAATTATCTGGAAAAGGAGGCTAACCTATGAAAGAACTTATAGCAAAAGCAGCGGGTCTGCTCGAATCAAACACGGTGCAGGTGGTTATTGGCTACGGCCAAGGATCAGCAGATCGCTCCAGAGCCATTTTTATAACCCAACCGTCCGACTGTGAACAACTGATTTTTGATAGTCGTTGCATTCAAAATCTGGCAGTTTACCTGACCAAGGCAGAAATCAAGAAAATGGGGAAACCGGCTATTGTAGCATCAATCCCGGTTTTGAGAAGCATTGTTCAGTTAGCTGCAGAAAATCAGCTTACCAATGATAGTTTGGTCGTATTGGGTGTTTCTCCTGAAAGTCAGTTGGTCGAATTTGAATCGCTTGCTGCGATTGAATCCTATCTTGAAAGTCACAAGATCGAAATCGATGAAAAATATCGCAAAATCATCGAAGATATTAAAGCAAAACCGGTTGCCGAGCGATTTGCCTATTGGGTCAAAGAGCTGGAACCCTGCTTCAAGTGCTATGCCTGCCGTGCCGCTTGTCCGTTGTGCTACTGCACCCGTTGCACCGTAGAAAACAACCAACCGCAATGGATTTCAGTCGGATCACATCCACTGGGAAATCTCGAATGGCACATCATGCGCGCTATGCACCTTGCCGGACGTTGTACCGACTGTGAAGCCTGCTACACTGCCTGCCCAATGAGCATTCCAATTCATCTGTTGACAAAAAGTATGCTTCAGGATGTAAACGAGAACTTCGGTTCGTATGGCTCATCCATTAGCAAACCCAATTCGCTTTCGAGTTTTAACCCCGATGATAAAGAATCTTTTATAAGGTAAGCTATGCAGACAGAAAATTATCTGATTAGAAAAGCCTCATTCGAAAAATTGTTCAACAATTTAATCGGGAATGGGAAAACAATATACGCTCCTAAAGCACAGGAAAAACGAATACTTTTTGAAAAAGTGCAATCATTTGGTGAGCTGGCTGAGGATTACATCGTTGCAACAAATTCTGCAAAATCGGTTGTTTTTCCACGCACAGAAAAAGTATTTTCCTACAAAAAGACCAAAGAAAGCACTGAAATAATTGATGCTGCCAATGACACGTTCCCTGAAGTTATTTTGTGGGGTTCACGTCCTTGCGATGCAGCTGCTTTTATTCCATTAACCGATACATTTAACGGAGATTATCCTGACGTAATTTACAACAAACGTCAGGCAAAAGTTTATGTATTGAGTTTCAGTTGCCGCAAATGTGATTCGTATTGCTTTTGCACTTCGGTAAATGGAGGCCCGGGAAATACAGCCGGAAGTGATATTCTATTCACAAAATTGTCAACCGGAGATTATCTGGCTGAAGTGGTTACTGAAAAAGGAAAACAATTAGTTTCGGATAACAGTAGCTTATTTGAAACAAAACCAGAAGAAAGCAAAGATCAGAATCTGGCACAAGTGGAAACCTATTTCAATCAGGAAGAAATACAAGCCAAGCTGCAGAACCTTTTCGAGAATCCAATCTGGGACGAAAAATCAAGGGCTTGTTTAGGTTGTGGATCCTGTGCATTTGTTTGTCCGGTTTGTAGCTGTTTCGACCTTCAGGATGAAGCTCATGGCAGCAAAGGGAAACGACTACGTTGCTGGGATTCTTGCGGATTTGGTTTGTTCACGCTACATACCTCAGGACACAATCCCCGCGAAACTCAGGGTGCCAGATGGAGACAGCGAATTTTGCACAAATTCCTGTACATGCCCAATAAATCAAAAACTGCCGGCTGCGTAGGTTGCGGACGTTGTTCCCGTTCATGCCCGGCCAATATCAATATTTTAGACACCGTAACGTCGTTATAAGAGGAGAATACGAAATGAGCAATTCAAATATCTATGTCCCATATTTAATGCGAATCGAAAAAATTACTCAGGAAGCTCCCGGAGTAAAAACACTTCGTCTGAAATTTGAGAATGAAGAAGATGCCGAAAAATTCGATTTTAAAGCCGGACAATTTGGAGAATATTCCATCACAGGCGTTGGCGAATCGACTTTCTGTATTGCCTCATCACCTACACGAAAAGGCTATATTGAATGTACCTTTCGTCAGGCTGGTAGAGTAACCTCTGCTTTGGCTAATGCTGAAGAGGGCGATGTCGTAGGTTTTCGCGGACCATACGGAAATACCTTCCCTATTGATGAATGGAAAGGCAAAAACCTGGTTTTTGTTGCCGGAGGTATTGCACTGCCGCCCATGCGTTGCGTCATCTGGAATGCGCTCGATTTGCGCGAAAATTTCAAGGATTTCACCATTGTTTATGGAGCAAAATCGGTGGCCGATTTAGTATATAAACACGAATTGGAAGAATGGGGAAATCGTCCGGATGTAAAACTGGTAACCACAGTCGATCCCGGAGGTGAAACTCCCAACTGGAAAGGCGAAATAGGCTTTGTACCATCCGTTTTAGAGAAGGCTGCACCATCGGCTGAAAATAGCGTTGCTATCGTCTGCGGGCCTCCAATCATGATTAAATTTACCCTGCCAGTTCTCGAAAAGCTGGGATTCACCGACGAAAATATCTTCACCACACTTGAAAACCGTATGAAATGCGGATTCGGGAAATGTGGCCGTTGCAATGTTGGTGAAAAATATGTGTGTCTGGATGGACCTGTCTTCACAAACGCACAATTAAAACAACTACCTGCCGAGTATTAAAAAAGGTACTACTGTTTTGTTAATAATCTTTTGATGGAGCGTCATGCCGAACTTGTTTCGGCATCCCTTTGCTGGGTGAGACCCCGAAATAAATTACCAATGACAGAATTTATAAATTAATGGTAATGAGATATGTCCAAATTTAATTCGTTTGCTAATCTCATTACTGTTTTTAGTTTCTG